>Ga0105240_10000297_pt1 | contig 96825 bp, 90 predicted proteins | sample KBSC54metaG_FD_80426 | JGI IMG/M metagenome (GOLD analysis project Ga0105240, IMG submission 80426) | Corn rhizosphere microbial communities from Kellogg Biological Station, Michigan, USA - KBS C5-4 metaG | ecosystem: Host-associated > Plants > Roots > Rhizosphere > Soil | place: Michigan, USA...
TCGACTGGCGTTGCAGCGCGCGCTGCATGGTGCCGGCGTTGACGTTGGGATTGCCGTCGCGGTCGCCGCCGATCCAGCTGCCCATCTGCACGAAGGGCGGCAGTTCCGCCGGCGTGGTGCGCGCACGCGCGCGCGACGGGAATTGCGCGTTGATTTCTTCTTCGATGTCGTCGTACAGCGCCGGCAATTCACGCAGGAAGGTGATGCGGTAATAGGACAGCGCGTTTTCGATTTCGTCGGCCACCGTCAGCTTGGTATAGCGCAGCATGCGGGTTTGCCACAGCGTGGCGATGCGCGCGCGCAGCAGTTCGGTGTTGTCGCGAAGCTCCTTGGGCGTCAGCGGCTGGTCGCGCAGCGCCAGCAGGCGCGCGATTTCACGCTCGGCGTCGAGGATGCTCTTGCGCTGCACTTCGGTAGGATGCGCAGTCAGCACCGGCGAGATCAGCGATTCGGACAGGAAATTGCGTACGGTGTTGCCTGATACGCCGGCATTGTCCAGGCGCGACAGCGCATAGGCCACGCTGCTCGGTTGCGGCGCCGAGCCGGCCAGCAAGTGGGCGCGACGGCGCCGGTTGTGATGCTGGTCTTCGGCGATGTTGGCCAGGTGCGAGAAATACGAGAACGCGCGCACCACGGAGTTGGTCTGGTCGCGGGTCAGCTTCTTGAGCAGCTTGTCGAGTTCGGCTCCGGCCTTGGCGTCGGATTCGCGACGGAAGCGCACGGCGGTCTGGCGGATGGTCTCGACCACTTCGAAAACAGCGTCGCCTTCCTGGTGACGCAGCACTTCGCCCAGCAGACGGCCGAGCAGGCGAATGTCTTCTTTCAGCGGCGCGTCTTTATCGGTACCGGGCTTTTCGGTGCGATTTGCGGTGCGCTTTTCGGCAGACTTTACAGCGGGTTTATCGGAACGGACAGGGGCAGAACGAGCAGGGGTTTGGGTTTTTGGTTTAGTTGCCATGATCAACAATTGCTACGGTTTTCAGAGGAGAAAGTCGGGCGTGCTGGTCGAACTGTCAGTGATGCTGCGTGCTAGAATCCGCTCACTTGATTGCCTCACTTTTTTATAGTTTTTATGCGCCGGGCATCTTCACAGATGACTCGGCGACTACCGGAAGAACCGTCTTGAAAGAATTTCCTCCCTCCAGTCTGGTCATCGCTTCGCGCGAAAGCCGTCTCGCCATGTGGCAAGCCGAACATGTGCGCGACCGGTTGGCTGCATTATATCCGCAGTGCAGCATAAGTATCCTCGGAATGACCACGCGCGGCGATCAGATCCTTGATCGCACGCTGTCCAAGGTCGGCGGCAAAGGACTGTTTGTAAAAGAGCTGGAAGTCGCCATGGTCGAGGGACGCGCCGATTTTGCAGTGCATTCGCTCAAAGACGTGCCGATGGAATTACCGGAAGGTTTTGTGCTGGGCGCCATCCTGGAACGCGAAGATCCGCGCGATGCGTTCGTTTCCAACGACTATGCCGGACTGGACGACTTGCCCGCCGGCGCCGTGGTCGGCACCAGCAGCCTGCGTCGCCAGGCGCTGATTGCCGCGCGCTATCCGCATCTGGTCATCAAGCCTTTGCGTGGCAATCTCGATACCCGCCTGGGCAAACTGGACCGCGGCGACTATGCGGCCATCATTCTCGCCGTGGCCGGCCTGAAACGCCTCGGCCTGGAGTCGCGCATCCGTTCCGCCATCGCGCCGGAACAGAGCCTGCCGGCACCAGGGCAGGGCGCGATGGCGATCGAAATTCTGGCCGACCGGACTGATTTGCAGCGCGTGCTGGCGCCGATCAACCATCTCGCCACGGACCGCGCTGTGACGGCAGAGCGAACGCTGTCGCGCACCTTCGGCGGCAGTTGCCAGATTCCGCTGGCGGCTTTCGCCACCATTGAAGGCGATCGCATGCAGATGCGCGCCCTGGTGGCGACGCCGGACGGCAAGCAGGTCGCCGCCGCGCAAGCCGAGGGGCCGGCCGATGCACCGGCTGCTCTCGGCAGGGAGGTCGCCGACTTGCTGCAGGCGCGGGGCGCCGAAGCGATCCTGGCGGCATGCAAGGCCGAGGCCGACGCGTCTGAATGATTCGACGCCGCATCTGCCCATCGGCCCATCCATCTTTACTCTCTGAACCGAAGGGAACGCCGTGAAGGAGTTCGCTGCCAGGCCGGTAGTCATCACGCGTCCATTGGCGCAGGCCGGCGCGTTCGCCACGCAGGTGACGGCAATCGGCCGTACGCCGGTGATTTTCCCCTTGCTGGAAATCGCGCCGGTGGCCGACAGCGCCGAACTGCAACGCGTGCTGTCCGCGCTGGAGCGGTATGCGTTGGTGGTGTTCGTCAGCCCCAACGCCATCGATGCCGCATTCCAGTTCATTCCGTCATGGCCGGGGAGCGTCGCCATCGGTATCGTTGGCGAAGGCAGCCGGCTGGCCTTGCATCGCCATGGCGTCGATGACGTCCACGCCACTATCCACGCGCCGCGCAACAGCGAGCGCATGGATTCCGAAGAATTGTTCAAGGCGCTCGACACGGACGCGTTGCGCGGCAAACGCGTGCTGATCGTGCGCGGCCAGGCCGGGAGGGATTTCCTGACCGACATGCTGCGCGCGCAACAGGTCGAGGTCGACCACGTAACCGCGTATCAACGCCTGCTGCCGCAAATCGACACCGCCAAGGCAGCACATTTGGGCCGCCTGATCGACGCCGGCAGCCAGTGGGTGGTCACCAGTTCCGAGGCGTTGCGCAACCTGCGGCAGATCACGGCCGATGCGCTGGGAGAGGACTGTGTGGTAAAACTACAACGCAATGAAATCATTGTTTCGCACCAGCGGATCGCTGAAACAGCGCGCTCGCTGGGTTTCTCCCATGTGACCATGACCGGATCAGGGGACGAACGCCTGATTGCCGCGTTACAATCCCCTGCATGAACGAACTGCAATCCTCCCCCGACCAGAACCAGCCGGACCCGAAAGCGGATCCCGGACTGCAGGCGAGCATGGTGCTCCCTTCCTTTACACCTTCGGACAATGGCGTGCTGAAAAAGCGCCTGCGGCTGCTGACCGTGCTGGTGGTGATCCTCGCCATCGTGCTGGTGGGGCAGTGGTGGGTCTCGCACAGCGAAATCCGCGGCCTGCGTGAAGAAGTCGCGCGCCGCCTGCAAACCGGCGACATTGCCAACACTGAGGTCAAGGGCGTGCTCAAGACCGTCCAGGAAAGCACCAAGGAGTTGCAAGCCAAGGTCAGCGTGCTCGACAGCAAGCAGGCCGAGTCGCAAAGCCAGCAACTGGCGCTCGAACAGCTTTACCAGGATCTCTCCAAGAATCGCGACGACTGGGCCCTGTCCGAAATCGAAGAAGTGCTCTCGACCGCCAGCCAGCAGCTGGAACTGGCCGGCAACGTCCAGGGTGCGCTGATCGCCTTGCAGAACGCCGACAAGAGCCTGTCGCGTTCCGACAAGCCTCAGTTCATCGCCATCCGCCGCGCCATTGCGCGCGACCAGGACCGCCTGAAGGCCTTGCCGACCGTCGATGTGCCCGGCATCGCGGTACGCCTCGACAGCGTCATCGGCCAGATCGACAGCATGCCTTTGCTGTCGGACGAAAAGCCGGTAGTGTCCGTGACGGAGCCGAAGAAACAACCTGTGCGCGCAGCCCCGAAGGCTGCCGCCAAGTCGAACGGCAAGGAGCAGCCGGCTGCGGCGCCAGCGTCCGACTGGCTGGCTGACGCCCAGGAAAAGTGGCAAAGCTTCAGCGCCGAAATGTGGACCGAGCTGAAGCAGCTGGTGCGCATCCGCAGCGTCGACACGCCGGACGCCTTGCTGTTGTCGCCGACCCAGGCTTACTACGCCCGGGAAAACCTCAAGCTGCGCCTGCTCAATGCACGCCTGGCGCTGCTGTCGCGCAACGAATTCGCGTTCCGCAACGACCTGGCCGCAGCGCAAGACACCATCGCCAAGTATTTCGACACCCGCGCCAAGCAAGTGCAGACCACGCAGGCAATGTTGAAGCAAGTCCAGGGCAGCAACCTGTCGATCCAGATGCCGACGCTCAGCGAAAGCATCAACGCGGTGCGTAATTACAAAGGCCGCCGTTAATTAAGACGACAGAAATATGCGAATTCTTCTCTGGCTCCTGACCCTGTTTGCTTCCGCCATCGGCCTGGCGGTACTGGCGCGCTTCAATCCCGGCAACGTCGTGCTGTTCTATCCGCCGTACCGCGTCGATTTGTCGCTCAATTTCTTCCTGGCCGCCGTAGTCGTGCTGTTCATCGCGCTGTATGTGCTGATCCGCGCGGTGCGCCTGACTCAAAAGCTGCCTGGCCGCGTGATCGCCTATCGCCGCCAGAAGCGTGAAAACGACGGCAACAAGGCTTTGCGCGATTCCTTGAAGGCATTTTTCGAAGGTCGTTTCGGCCACGCTGAAAAAGCCGCCACGCGCGCCGCCGAACTGCCCGACAACGCAGGCATCGCCGCGCTGGTCGGTGCACGTGCTGCGCACCGCATGCGCCAGACCGATCGTCGCGACATCTGGCTGGCCAGCACCGACGGCGACAATGGTCTGAAGGCAGCGCGCCTGATGACGACGCTGGAATTGCTGGTCGACGACCACCAGTTCAAGGCCGCGCTCGACACCGTCGATGAGCTCAACGCCAACGGCACGCGTCACATCCAGGCGCTGCAATGGGCGCTCAAGGCCAACCAGCAAGCCAAGAACTGGCCCGAGGTGCTGCGCCTCGTGCAAACGCTGGACAAGCGCAATGCGCTGCACCCGGCCTTGTCCAATCGCCTGCGCGAAATGGCCTATGACGCGCTGCTGTCGGATCGCTCGCACGATGCTGAGTCGATTCGCCGCCTGTGGGCCGAGGTGCCCAACGCCGATCGCCTGAAACCTTATATCGCCGCGCGCGCCGCCCAGGCTTTCAGCAGCCGCAGCCTGCACGACGAAGCGCGCACGCTGCTGGAACGCGCGCTGGCAGCCGATTGGGATGACCGCCTGATCCGCGCTTACCGTGATTCGACGGCCGAAGCCGGCTCGCCGGCGCTGCTGGCGCAGATCGAACGCTGCGAGGCATGGCTGGCAAAACGTCCGACCGATGCCGAACTGGCGCTGACGCTGGGCATGTTCTGCCTGCGCCAGAAGCTGTGGGGCAAGGCCCAGCGTCATCTGGAGCAGGCTTTATCGGACGCGCTCGAGCCGCGCACCGTGCGCGAATCGCACCTCAGCCTCGCGCAGTTGCATGACGCGCTCGACCAGCACGAACAGGCTGCCGCGCACTACAAGCAATGCGCGCTGGCAACGGCCATCCGTTAGGTTTCGGACGAACAAGAAAGAGCCGCCGCGTCGCTGTAACGACCCGGCGGCTTTTTTATTGCCAGGTTTCAAGAGCGCGCTGATTCGGCGCAGATGCAGATTGGCGGCCTGAATGCCGTTATAATCTCGGGTTTCCCCATCCCTTCATTTCTTTACGAGAAAGCACCATGAGCCTGAATAACGTTCCGTCCGGCCGCGACCTGCCCAACGACTTCAATGTGATCATCGAGATCCCGATGAACGCCGATCCGATCAAGTATGAAGTGGACAAGGAGAGCGGCGCCATTTTCGTCGACCGTTTCATGGGTACCGCGATGCACTATCCGTGCAACTACGGCTACATCCCGCAAACGCTGTCCGAAGACGGCGACCCGGTCGACGTGCTGGTGATTACTCCCTTCCCGCTGTTCCCCGGCGTGGTGGTGCGTTGCCGTCCCATCGGCGTGCTGAAGATGACCGACGAGTCAGGCGTTGACGCCAAGCTGCTGGCCGTGCCGGTCGACAAGGTCCTGCCGATTTACACGCACTGGCAAAAGCCGGAAGACATGAACGAACTGCGCCTGAAGCAAATCCAGCATTTCTTCGAGCACTACAAAGACCTGGAAAAGGGCAAATGGGTCAAGATCGACGGCTGGGAAGGTCCGGAGTCCGCCAAGGCGGAAATCCTGGCCGGCGTCGAAGCGTTCAAGAAGCAGCAAGCCAAGTAATCAGGCAATCCCGGTATTGCCGGTAAAAAGCGCACCCGAGGGTGCGCTTTTTTTATGCGGATCGACGTCACGTGGGGTCGCGGGTCGGATCTCGAAACGGGTTGCGTTCGTTGAGTTCGCTCAGATAATCGTCGATGCCGCCGCCTTCGCGTTCGAGGAAGCGTTCTACCGCGTCGGCAAACGACGGATGCGCCAGCCAGTGTGCCGACCAGGTTTTCTGCGGGAGAAAGCCGCGCGCCATCTTGTGTTCGCCCTGGGCCCCGCCCTCGAACCAAGTAATCTTGTTGTCGATGCAGAATTCCAGTGGCTGGTAGTAGGCGGTTTCGAAATGCAGGCAGGGAACCTCTTCCAGCGCACCCCAGTAACGCCCGTACAGCGCGTCGTCGTCATAGACCACCAGCGACGACGCGATTGCCTTGCCGTCACGATAGGCGACCGTCAGCAGCAAGTGCTGCGGCATCTCGGCGGCGATGCGCAGGAAAAAGTCGAGGTTCAGGTAAGGCGTCGAATGATGTGCCGCGTACGTGTGCCGATAGCAGCGATGGAAGAAGCGCCAGTCGGCTTCGCCGGCTTCGTGGCCACGCAGATGACGGAACGTCACGCCTGCTTCGCCCACCTTGCGGCGCTCGGCCAGGATGTTCTTGCGCTTCTTGCGTTCCAGCGTGGCCAGAAATTCGGCGAAGTCGCGATAGCCTTCGTTATGCCAGTGGAACTGCACGCCGCTGCGCAGCATGAAGCCGGCCTCGGCCAGCGTCTGCGCCTCTGCCGCAGGAGGATAGAGCACATGGGTGGAGGACGTCTGCGCGGCTTCCTGGAGTCCTTGCAATGCCATCACCAGCGCCTGGCGCGCGGCCTGGTCCACTGCGAGGAGGCGAGCGCCGCTGACCGGCGTGAATGGAATCGCCGCCAGTAACTTGGGGTAATAAGGCAGGCCGTGGCGTTCATAGGCCTCAGCCCAGGCCCAGTCGAACACGTATTCGCCGTAAGAGTGATATTTCAGGTAGAGCGGCAAGGCAGCCTTCAACGCATCACCTTGCCACAGCGTCAGGTATTGCGGCTCCCAGCCGGTGTCCTTGGCGGCAGAGCCGCTTTCATGCAGCGCATGCAGGAAAGCGTAGGACAAAAACGGCGTCGCATCGGCCTGGGCGGCAAGCAGCGCATCCCATGCCGGCTGGCCAACTTCTGCCAGAGAAGAAATGATTCGCGTGCGATAATGAGACTCTGCGTTCACTGCGTGCAGCTCCCCGGCACAGGTGTTGCGTCCTTACTCTTCGTCATTTTCTTACCGTCATTTCTTACTTGTCGCCATCATGTCAGTCAAAGTCGCCATCGCCCAGATCAACAGCACCGTTGGAGATATCTCGGGCAATCGCAACAAAATCGTCGAATTCGCACGTCGTGCCGTAGCGCAAGGTGCGGACATCGTTCTCACGCCGGAATTGTCGCTGGTCGGCTATCCGCCTGAAGACCTGTTGCTGCGTCAGGCATTCTACGCAAAAACCGAAGAAGCGTTGCAAGCGCTCACGGCCGAGCTGGCGGGATTGAAAGACGTGCACGTCGTCGTCGGCCATCCGGTGCTCAAAGATGGTGCGCGCTTCAATGCGGCGTCGGTCCTGCTCAACGGCAAAATCATCGGCAGCTATCACAAGCTGGAACTGCCCAACGACAGCGTATTCGACGAGAAGCGCTATTTCACGCCTGACGGCACGCCGCTGGTGTTCGACGTCAAGGGGACGAAATTCGGCATCAACATCTGCGAAGACACGTGGTTCCCTCGCGCGCCTGCCCGCGCCAGGGAAGCCGGCGCGCAGGTCTTGCTGATCCTGAACGGTTCGCCGTATCACATGAACAAGCAGTCGCTGCGCCTCGACGTGATGCGTGACAACGTGACCAAACAAGGCATGCCATTGGTGTTCTCCAACCTGGTGGGCGGCCAGGATGAACTGATTTTCGACGGTAATTCCTTCGCCATGGATATCGCCGGCGAGCTGGTCGCCAGCCTGGCGCATGCGCAGGAAGATTTGCAGGTCATTGAATTCGACGGCGTGCAGATCCACAATCCTCAGATGGCGCCGGCGCTATCCATCGAAGCACAGGTGTACCAGGCGTTGGTGCTGGGCGTGCGCGATTACGTCGGCAAGAACGGTTTTCCCAGCGTGCTGATCGGACTGTCCGGCGGCGTCGATTCGGCGCTGACGCTGGCCGTCGCAGTCGATGCCCTGGGCGCCGACAAGGTGCGCGCGATCATGATGCCGTCGCCTTATACGGCGGACATTTCCTGGATCGACTCGCGCGACATGGTCGAGCGCATCAAGGTGCGCTACGACGAGATTTCGATCAACGAGTGTTTCTCGGCCTTCCGCAGCACCTTGTCCGAAGAGTTCAAGGGACTTAAGGAAGACACAACCGAAGAAAACATCCAGGCGCGCATCCGCGGCACGCTGCTCATGGCGCTGTCCAACAAGTACGGTTCCATCGTCCTGACCACCGGCAACAAGAGCGAAATGGCGGTGGGCTACTGCACGCTGTACGGTGACATGGCGGGCGGCTTTGCGGTGATCAAGGACATTGCCAAGACGCTGGTCTATCGTTTGTGCGCCTACCGCAACAGCATTTCCGAAGTCATTCCCGAACGCATCCTCACCCGTGCACCGTCGGCCGAGCTGCGTCCCGACCAGAAGGATCAGGATTCGCTGCCGCCGTATGAAGTCCTCGACGCCATCATGCAGATGTACATGGAAGAAAATCTCAGCATCGGCGAGATCGAGCGGGCCGGCTACCAGAAGGAAGATATTGAGCGCATCACGCGCCTGATCAAGATCAACGAGTACAAACGGCGCCAGGCGCCGGTCGGTATCCGGGTCACGCACAGGGCGTTCGGCCGCGATTGGCGATATCCGATTACGTCAAGATTCCGCGAATAACTTTACGTTGTTCGGCGCACATAATTAAGGGTGTTTCGTAAAAACTTTTATTGATTTAATTCGATTTTCTGCGACATTTTATAAGGAGGGAATAGCCATGAAGCAAGTCACTGCTATCATCAAACCGTTCAAGTTGGACGAAGTTCGCGAGTCGCTGGCCGAAGTCGGCGTCACCGGACTGACCGTTACCGAAGTCAAGGGCTTCGGTCGCCAGAAGGGCCATACCGAGCTGTATCGCGGCGCTGAATACGTCGTCGATTTCCTGCCCAAGGTGAAGATCGAAGTCGTGGTCGACAACAGCGTGGTGGAACCGGTGGTCGACGCCATCATCAAGGCGGCGCGCACCGGCAAGATCGGCGACGGCAAGATTTTCGTGCAGGAAGTCGAACAGGTCATTCGCATCCGCACCGGCGAGACAGGAGCGGAAGCGGTATAACACCGTGAAGGGGGAGATCGCATGTCGGAGCAGCTTCGATGGTTGTTTCGAATTTTTCCGATCTTTTTGTCAACGTGCCTGTTCTCCCCCGCACATGCCGACGCCGGCGTATCCGATACCCGCATCCTGCTTGGGCAATCGGCCGGCATGTCGGGTCCCCTGGCGCAATACGCGCGTCAGGCGCTGATCGGCGCCAAAGTCTATTTCGATAAAATCAACCTGCAAGGCGGCGTGAACGGCAGACGCATTGAACTGCTGACTCGCGACGACCAATATTCCCCCTCCCTGGCCGCTTACAACACGCGTCAATTGATCGAACGTGACGGCGTGTTTGCGCTGTTTGGATTTGTCGGATGGCCGACCAGCCAGGCCGGTCTGCAGATCGCATCGCGTGCGGGCGTGCCTTTTTTTGCCCCGTTCACCGGCGGCGCGCCCCATGCACCTTTCGATCGCCATCTGTTTTCGATCCGCGCAAGTTATGCCGACGAATATGCCTACTTCCTGCGCCACATGAACTGGCTGGGCATACGCAGGCTGGCGCTGCTGTATCAGCAGGACCAATATGGCGTGATGATCAAGCAGGACGTCGAAAACCGTGCACGCCGCGAGGCAATCGAACTGACCAGCATCGGCATCAACCACGGCGGCGTCAACCTCGATCCTCTGATCGACAAGACACTCAGCGTGCAGGCCGACGTCGTTCTGCTGGTCCATGCCGATTCCCAGATCAATGCCCGTATCGTGCGCAGCTTGCGCAACCGTGGCTTCCTCGGGCAATTCTTTGCCGTGTCTTTCGTCGGCAACAAGCAACTGGCCAGCGAACTGGGAGAGCTGGCGCACGGCATCCTGGTCACGCAAGTGGTGCCGCTGCCGTGGCGCATTTCGATGCCACTCGTCGCCGAATACCGCAAGCGCATGGCCGAGTCAGGTTACGAAGAACTCACCGTCACCAGCCTGGAAGGCTACATCGCTGCCCGCGTGCTGGTCGAGGGCTTGAAACGGACGGGGCGTAATCTCACCCGCGAGCGCCTGATCCGTGCGCTCGAAAGCATCAATGCGCGCAATTACGACGGCGGCGGCTACGTCGTCAATTTCTCCGCCACCAATCATCAGGGATCGATTTACGTGGACATTGCGACCATGACCAAGGATGCACGCTTCATGAACTGAAGCCGACGGTTCACGGGATTGCCGGTCTCTGCGACGGTCACTGCATTTGGTTTAAAATACTGTATAAATAAACAGCATTTCCACGCAGAGGCAATAACACCATGAGCAAGTCCGGCTACCGCAAAGTGCCGTTGCAAATCACGCAAGTACGCGAGAGCGAAGGCGAAACGTTCACGCGGGTGTTCGATGCGCGCAAGGGACGCGGCGCGGTCAGCAACATACAGGGGCGCTACGAGGTGGAACAGCGCGTCGGCTTCGACGACGGTTGGGGTATGCCCGAAGCCGGGTCCGGTGAGGGGGACGAGCCCGCAGTCCTGCGCACTATCGTTACCGAAGAAACCGCCAAAACCATCATCAGCCGCAACAAGTCGCCCGACCTGCCGTTCAATGTATCGCTCAATCCATATCGCGGCTGCGAACATGGTTGTGTCTATTGCTTTGCACGGCCCACGCACGCTTACCTCGGTTTGTCGCCGGGGCTGGATTTCGAGAGCAGGATTTTCGCCAAGACCAACGCGCCCGAATTGCTGCTGCGCGAACTGGCGAAGCCGTCCTATGTACCCGAGACGATCACCGTCGGCATCAACACCGACGCTTACCAACCGTGCGAGCGCGAGCTGCAGATCACACGCCGCGTATTGCAGATACTCAGCGATTGCCGGCATCCGGCCGCGCTGATCACCAAGTCCTCGCTGATCGAACGCGACATCGATATCCTGGCGCCGATGGCCGGGCGGCGCCAGATGATCGCCGCCGTCACCATCGCCACGCTCGACCCGGCGCTGGCGCGCAAGCTGGAGCCGCGCGCGGCCACGCCGACGCGCCGCCTGCGGGTAATCCGCACGCTGGCCGACGCCGGCATTCCGGTCAGCGTGAGCGTCGCGCCGGTAATCCCCTTCATCAACGAGCCGGAACTGGAAGCCATCGTCGCGGCCGCCGCCGACGCGGGTGCGCGCCGCGCCGGTTACACCGTGCTGCGCCTGCCGTGGGAAGTCAATCCGTTATTCCAGCAGTGGCTGCAGACCTACTTTCCCGAGCGCGCCAACCGCGTCATGAACCGCATTCGCGAAATGCGCGGCGGCAAGGACAACGATTCCGATTTCGCCACGCGCATGCGTGGCGAAGGCGTGTGGGCCGAGCTGATACGCCAGCGTTTTGAAAAAGCCGTGCAGCGCAGCGGCATGCATGAGCGCGGCTGGTTCGACATGCTCGATGCGTCGCAATTCGTCGCGCCCGCCCGACCGGCGCGCGCCTCGCCGTCCGGCCAGTTCAATTTGTTCTGACCGGCCGGAGGGGACGTTGCAGCGATGGTTCTACTTCTCGCTGTCCAGATGCGCCATCGAGTGTGCTGCATAACGATCGCCGGCTGCGGCATTGGCTGGAATCGCTTCTTCGATACGCGCCAGGTCCTCAGTGGTCAGAACCAGCTTGAGCGCGCCCAGCGACTCTGCCAGGCGTTCCGGACGACGTGCACCGACCAGGGGAACGATGTCGCTGCCTTGCGCCAGCACCCAGGCGATCGCCACTTGGGCAGGCGTAGCCTCTTTGTCGGCGGCGACGCTGCGCAACGCATCGATCAGCGACAGATTATGCGTCAGGTTGTCGCCCGAGAAGCGGGGGCTATGGCTGCGGAAGTCGTTCGCCGCCAGCTTGCGCGACGGGTCCCAATGGCCACTGATGAGGCCGCGCGACAGCACGCCGTAAGCGGTGATGCCGATGCCCAGCTCGCGGCAGGTCGGGAGGATGTCTTTTTCGATGCCGCGCGAGATCAGTGAATATTCGATTTGCAGATCGGTGATCGGGTGCACGGCGTGGGCGCGGCGCAAGGTCTCTGCGCCGACTTCGGACAAGCCGATGTGACGCACGCGGCCGGCCTTGATTTCTTCGGCGATGGCGCCCACGGTGTCTTCGATCGGCACGGCCGGATCGAGGCGTGCCGGACGGTAGACGTCGATGTGGTCGGTGCCGAGACGGCGCAGCGTATAAGCCAGGAAATTCTTGACCGCCGCAGGGCGATTGTCCATGCCGACCCAGTTGCCGCCGGCGTCGCGCATGGCGCCGAATTTCACGCTCAGCCTGACCTTGTCGCGATTGTTGCTGCCGCCGCGTTTGCTGCCCGTGCTACCCAAGGCCTCGCGGATCAGCATTTCGTTGTGCCCCATGCCGTAGAAGTCGCCGGTATCGAGCAATGTGACGCCGGCGTCCAGCGCGGCGTGGATGGTGGCTATGCCGGCTTGTTCATCGGCCGGGCCGTACAGATCGGACATGCCCATGCACCCGAGTCCGAGAGCCGAGGACGAGAGGCCGCTGCGGCCGAGTGTGCGTTGTTCCATGATAAATCCTTCCAGATGAAGTGAGCGCGCCTGCCGGAGGGCGGGCGACAGCAGCCGTTCGTTGGCGCATGGAAGGTATTATTGAACTTATTGAATTTCGAATAAATAAGATTAAAATGATTTCTTTATTCGAAAATAAATAATTATCATGGACCGTTTGCAGGCAATGGAAGTATTCGTGCGGGTTGCCGAACTGGGTAGCTTCAGCAAGACGGCTGAGCAGATGGGCTTACCGGCGGCGACCGTGACCAACGCCATCCAGGCGGTGGAAAAGCGCGTTGGCGTACGCCTGCTGCAGCGGACCACGCGCAAGGTCACGCTGACCGATGACGGCGCGGCTTACCTGGAACGTTGCCAGCGCTTGCTGGCGGAATTTCAGGATGTCGAAAACCTGTTCGACCACGAGCAGCCGCAAGGCGTGGTGCGGGTCGACCTGCCCGAACGGCTGGCGCACAGGAACGTGATTCCGCGCCTGCCGGAATTCTTCACCCGTTATCCGGACATCCGCGTCAAGCTCAATGCCAGTGACCGCTTCGTCGACCTGATCGGCGAAGGCGTCGACTGCGTGGTGCGCGTCGGCATCCTCAGCGATTCGACACTGATTGCGCGCAGCATCGGGGCGATGGAGCAGATCACCTGCGCCTCGCCGGCTTACCTCGATCGCCACGGCCGCCCGCGCACGCTGGCGGAGCTGGAGCAGCACGTGATGATCAATTATTTTTCCAGCCGCACCGGCCGCGAGCTCCCGTGGGAATACATGCAGAACGGCGAGCTGAAAACCTTGAAGCTGCGCGGCCAGGTGTCGGTCGCGAGTTCCGAGGCTTACATGGCGTGCTGCCTGGCGGGACTGGGATTGGTGCAGGCGCCTTTGCTGGGCGCCGAGGACCTGTTGGCGCAGGGCGTGATCGAAGAAGTGCTGCCGGAGTTCAAGCCGCCGCCGCTGCCGGTGGCGATCGTGTATTCGCACAACCGGCATTTGTCGCCGCGCGTGCGGGTGTTCGTCGACTGGCTGGCCGAGATATTGAAGATACGCTGAGCGTCAGCGGCCGGTCGGCACGCTCGATTGCAGCAGCACGATCAATGCACCTGACCCGCCATCGGCCGGTTGCGCCTGGCAAAAGGCGATGACTTCGTCCTTCTGCGCCAGCCAGTTGCGTACTTTTTGTTTCAGCACCGGCTCCTTGTTGACCGAGCCCAGTCCCTTGCCGTGGATGATGCGCACGCAGCGCTGGCCGCGCCGGCGCGCCTGGCGCAGGAATTCGCCGAGCGCTTCGCGCGCTTCGTCGCGACGCAGGCCGTGCAGGTCGAGCTGGTTCTGGATCGCCCAATGACCGCGCCGCAATTTGCTGAGCACGTCGCTGCCCACGCCGGGACGCGCGAAGCTGAGGTTTTCGTCGGTATCGAGCAGGGTGTCGAAGGTGAATTCGTCGGACAACGATTCCATCAGCGCGGCCTGTTCATCGGCAATGTGATGGCGTGCGATCGGCAATGGTTGCGGCGGGATGAGAGGGGCTTTCTCATTGCTGCGCAGCGGCGCTATCTTGCCGATGCTGGTGCGAAAAATGTCGGCTTCGGCGCGCAGGCGCTTTTCATCTTCCAGGCGCTGGCGTTCGGCGGCGAGGCGCGCTTCTTCCTGCGCCTTGAGATCCTTGCGCAATGACTTGAGCGCCGAAAAATCCTTGATAGTCGCCATGATTCGCGGACCGGTGAGAATGGAAAAAGCCCTCCCGCATGAAGAGGGAGGGCGGCAATAACGGGCGGATTACTCCAGACCTTCCAGGTAGCGCTGAGAGTCCAGCGCTGCCATGCAGCCGGTGCCGGCGCTGGTGATAGCCTGACGATAGATGTGATCCTGCACGTCACCGGCGGCGAACACGCCGTCGATGCTGGTCGCGGTGGCGAAGCCTTCCAGGCCGGTGCGGGTCTTGATGTAGCCGTTATGCATATCCAGCTGGCCTTCGAAGATGCCGGTGTTCGGCTTGTGGCCGATGGCGATGAACAGGCCGTGCAAGGTGATGGGCGTGACGCTGCCGTCCTGCGTCGACTTGATCTTGATGCCGGTCACGCCGCTGTCGTCGCCGACGACTTCGTCGAGCGTATGGTGCCACTTGATGTCGATCTTGCCTTCGGTGACTTTGTGCAGCAGGCGGTCGATCAGGATCGGCTCGGCGCGGAACTTATCGCGGCGATGGATGATGGTGACCTTGCTGGCGATGTTGGACAGGTACAGCGCTTCTTCGACCGCAGTGTTGCCACCGCCGACCACGGCCACTTCTTTGCCGCGGTAGAAAAAGCCGTCGCAGGTGGCGCAGGCCGACACGCCCTTGCCCATGAAGGCTTCTTCCGAAGGCAGCCCGAGGTATTGCGCCGACGCACCGGTGGCGATGATCAGCGCGTCGCAGGTGTATTCACCGGCGTCGCCGATCAGGCGGAATGGCCGTTCCGACAACTTGGTGGTGTGGATATGATCAAAAATGATTTCCGTGTTGAAACGCTCGGCGTGCTGCAGCAGGCGCTGCATCAGTTCCGGACCTTGCACGCCCAGCGGATCGCCGGGCCAGTTTTCGACGTCGGTGGTGGTCATCAGCTGGCCGCCTTGCTCGACGCCGGTGATCAGCACCGGATTGAGGTTGGCGCGGGCCGCGTAGACGGCAGCACTGTAGCCGGCGGGGCCGGAACCGAGAATCAACACCTTGGCGTGTTTGGACGTGGTCATAAAATACTCTTAATGAACTGAACAGAAGTGGGGCGCAGCGGCATATCAAGAAAATGATGCCGTACTGCCGGATTTCAATGCGGGCGCAAGGGATTGCCGACCAGGTTGCCGGAGACGGCGGCCTATGTCGCCGTTTATCCTATATTGCGCTGCAAAACGGTTAAGATTATAGACGAAGCGCCAGACCGGCCCGATGGAATTACGCTATCCGATCAATAGGGCCGTCAGCCCTGCGGATTGCCTTGCGGATTGTCTTGCGAATTGGCTTGATTCACCGCCGATTTCCGCACACCGGTTTTCTGCCCGGCAATCGCCGTTACAATGTCGCCTGTGTTAAATGCGCCTTCCAAGGCGCGCCAGATAAAGAGTTATGACCAAGACCAGCCAAGCCTATACCCGCAACACCAAAGCCGCCGAAACTCCGCAGCTGCCGAGCCGGCTGGTGCGCCTCCTGTATGAAGCGCGCTGGCTGGCCATGGCGACCTTGCTCGTCTACTTATCGCTGATCCTGCTGACCTATTCGCGCAGCGACCCGGGCTGGTCGGTGGCCAACTCCGTGCCGCACCTGCATAACTGGGGCGGCCGCGTCGGCGCCTGGATGGCCGACCTGATGTTGTACATCTTCGGCATGTCGACCTGGTGGTGGTGCGTGCTGCTGGGGCATTCCATCTGGCGCAGCTACCGCCGCATGGCCAACCATTTCCTGGTGCAGAAGGAAACCGAGCCCGAACATCACCAGGAAGGCCTGATCCGCGCCATTGGCTTCGTCTTCCTGCTGGCCGGCAGTGTCGGCATCGAATACATGCGCATGTACACCATGAAGGCGCCGATGCCGCGCGCGCCGGGTGGCGTGCTGGGCGAAATGATCGGCAGCGCGGCGCAGACCTCGCTGGGTTTCACCGGCGCCACGCTGTTGCTGCTGCTGTTGTTCGGACTGGGTTTCAGCCTGTTCTTCCACGTTTCCTGGCTGACGGCGGTCGAACGCATCGGCGGCGCGATCGAAGACGGCATTTTCTGGATCCGCAATTTCTATTCGGCGCGCGAAGACCGCAAGGTCGGCCACGTCGCCGCCGTCAAGCGCGAAGAAGTCGTGGTGCAGGAGCGCGCCAAGATCGACGAAGCGCCGCCGATCCGCATTGAACCCCAAGTGGTTGCCGTGCCGAAGTCGGAGCGCATCGAGAAAGAACGCCAGACCAGCCTGTTCCAGGACATCGATTCCAGCTTGCCGCCGCTGTCGCTGCTCGACGAAGCGCCGCCGGCGCAGCAGACGGTTTCCGTCGAAACGCTGGAATTCACCAGCCGATTGATCGAGAAGAAGCTGTCCGACTTCGGCGTCGAAGTGAAGGTCGTCGCGGCCTATCCCGGCCCGGTGATCACGCGTTATGAAATCGAACCGGCCACCGGCGTCAAGGGCAGCCAGATCGTCGGCCTGGCGCGCGACCTGGCGCGTTCGCTGTCGCTGACCTCGATTCGCGTGGTGGAAGTCATCCAGGGCAAGAACTACATGGGCCTGGAGCTGCCGAACCCCAAGCGCCAGATCGTGCGCCTGACCGAGATCCTCGGCTCCAAGGTTTACAACGACAGCCACTCCAGCCTGACCGTCGCGCTCGGCAAGGACATTGCCGGTAACCCGGTGGTGGCCGACCTCGCCAAGATGCCGCACTTGCTGGTCGCCGGTACGACGGGTTCGGGTAAATCGGTCGGCATCAACGCCACCATCCTGTCGCTGCTGTACAAGTCGACGCCGAAGCAGGTGCGCCTGATCCTGATCGATCCGAAGATGCTGGAATTATCAATTTATGAAGGCATCCCGCATCTGCTGGCGCCGGTCGTGACCGACATGCGCCAAGCCGGCCATGCGCTGAACTGGGCCGTCGCCGAGATGGAACGCCGCTATAAACGCATGTCCAAACTGGGCGTACGCAACCTGGCCGGCTACAACCAAAAGATCATCGACGCCGACAAGCGCGGCGAGAAGATCCCCAATCCGTTCAGCCTCACCCCGGATGCGCCGGAGCCATTGGAACAGCTCGAAACCATCGTCATCATCATCGACGAACTGGCCGACCTGATGATGGTGGTCGGCAAGAAGGTGGAAGAGCTGATCGCGCGTATCGCGCAAAAGGCGCGCGCCGCCGGCATCCATTTGATTTTGGCGACGCAGCGTCCTTCGGTCGACGTCATCACCGGCCTGATCAAGGCCAACGTGCCGACCCGCATCGCCTTCCAGGTCAGCAGCAAGATCGACTCGCGCACGATTCTCGACCAGATGGGCGCGGAAGCATTGCTCGGCATGGGCGACATGCTGTACATGCCGCCGGGCACCGGCCTGCCGATCCGCGTGCATGGCGCCTTCGTTTCTGATGAAGAAGTCCATCGCGTGGTGGACCATCTGAAAGAGCAGGGGGAACCGAATTACATCGAGGGCATCCTAGAAGGAGGCGTTGCCGACGATGCCGACGGTGCAATCGGCGGCGGCGCTGCGGGCGGCACCGAAGGCGACGAACTGTACGATCAAGCCGTCGCGGTCGTGCTGAAAAACCGCCGGGCCTCGATTTCACTGGTGCAGCGTCATTTGCGCATCGGCTACAACCGCGCCGCGCGTCTGCTGGAGCAGATGGAGCAAAGCGGTCTGGTGTCGACGATGCAATCGAACGGCAATCGCGAAATCCTCGTGCCGGCAGGAAATACCACGGAATAAAAGAAGCACACCATGCAAATAAAAACACAGGCATTACCTCTTCTGAACAAATGGCATGTGGCGGCGGCCACAGCGGCAATCGGTCTGAGCGCGGCGCTGTTCTCGGCGCAGGCTGCAGCCAGCGCGCTGGAGCAGTTCAAACAGTTCGTGGCGTCGACGCAATCGGCCAAGGGCGAGTTCGTGCAGCGCCTGGTCAAGACCGATAGCGGCACCGTCAAGGTGTCGAATACTTCCAGCGGCACTTTCGTGTTTTCGCGTCCGGGCAAGTTCATCTGGACTTACCAGAAGCCGTATGAACAAGTCTTGCAGGCCGATGGCGACAAGCTGTTCATTTATGACAAGGACCTGAACCAGGTCACCACGAAGAAGCTGGGCAACGCGCTCGGTTCCTCGCCGGCCGCCATCCTGTTCGGCAGCAACGACCTGGAAAAGAATTTCACGTTGAAAGAAGGCGGCACCAAGGACGGCATGGAATGGCTGGAAGCCACGCCCAAGACCAAGGACACGACTTTCGACCGCATCGGTATCGCTTTGAAGGACGGCGTGCCGCACGCGATGGAATTGCGTGATTCGTTCGGCCAGACGTCGCTGCTGTCGTTCACCAACTTCGAGAAGAATCCCCCGTTGAAGGCGACCAGCTTCACCTTCGTCGTGCCCAAGGGCGCCGACGTCTTCAATCAATAACCGGATGTAACGGCGAAAATCAGACCGATATCTTGAGCATGTCGATCTTGCCTTCGACCTCGCGCCATTGCGTGTGGTCGGGCATCGGCGCCTGGGCCTGGGTGATGGGTTTCCAGCCCGGATGTTTGGCCAGTTTGGCGTTCAGTTCGGTGAAGTGACGCAGGCCTTCGGGCAGGTCGGTTTCATTGTAGATGGCGCCGACCGGACATTCCGGCACGCACATTGAGCAGTCGATGCAGCCGTCCGGATCGATGGCCAGGAAGTTCGGGCCTTCGACAAAACAATCCATGGGACAGACGCTGACGCAGTCGGTGTATTTGCAGGCGATGCAGGAATCGGTGACGACAAAGGGCATGGGCTGAAACGCGCCGTGGCGCGCCGAAGAAGTAGGCAAAATGACAAGCGGCGAGACGGGCGAAATCTGTCCCGCGTCCGCAAGTCCGGCAGGATTCTAGCATCCGGCCAGATAGCCCGCTGCCGGATCGGTTAGACTGGCACTCCATTTTAATTCCCCAATTTGACCGCTCCATGAATTCCGCGCCGTTAGCCGAACGTCTCCGCCCGCACTCCTTTGACGATGTCATCGGCCAGCAGCACCTGCTCGGCGCGGGCAAGCCGCTGCGCGTGGCGTTCGAATCGGGCGAGCCGCATTCGATGATCCTGTGGGGCCCGCCGGGCGTGGGCAAGACCACGCTGGCGCGCATCATGGCAGACAGTTTCAATGCCGAATTCATCGCGTTGTCGGCGGTGTTGTCGGGCGTCAAGGACATCCGCGAAGCGGTCGAGCGCGCGGAAGTGATTCGCGCCAACTCCGGTCGCCGCACCATCCTGTTCGTCGATGAAGTGCATCGCTTCAACAAGAGCCAGCAGGACGCTTTTCTGCCGCACGTCGAAAGCGGCCTGTTTACCTTCATCGGCGCAACGACCGAAAATCCCTCGTTCGAAGTCAACGGCGCGCTGCTCTCGCGTGCGGCCGTCTACGTGCTCAAGTCGCTGACGGAAGAAGATCTCGGCGCGCTGATCGACCGCGCCTGCCGCGACGAGCTGGACGGCCTGCAATTTGAACCTGAAGCCAAGGAGATGCTGATCGCCAGCGCCGACGGTGACGGCCGCAAGCTGCTCAACAACCTGGAAATCGTGGCGCGCGCCGCACAGGCGAAGAACGTCGCCATCGTCGGCACGGAACTGCTGGCTGAATGCCTGGGCGATGCGCTGCGTCGTTTCGACAAAGGCGGCGACGCTTTCTACGACCAGATTTCAGCCCTGCATAAATCGGTACGCGGCTCCAGTCCCGACGGTGCACTGTACTGGCTCACGCGCATGCTCGACGGCGGCACCGATCCGCGTTACCTGGCCCGCCGCATCGTGCGCATGGCGTGGGAAGACATCGGCCTGGCCGATCCGCGCGCCATGACGATCGCCAACGATGCCGCTGCAACGTATGAGCGCCTTGGTTCGCCCGAAGGCGAACTGGCGCTGGCGCAGGCGGTGATCTATCTCGCCATCGCAGCCAAGAGCAATGCCGGTTACATGGCCTATAACCAGGCGCGCGCTTTCGTCGCGAAAGACAAATCGCGCGGCGTGCCGGAGCACCTGCGCAATGCGCCGACCAAGCTCATGAAGCAACTGGGTTACGGCAAGCTGTATCGTTATGCCCATGACGAACCGGAAGGCTATGCCGCCGGCGAGACGTACCTGCCTGACGGAATTCCAGATCCGCACTGGTACCAGCCGGTGCCGCGCGGACTCGAGGCCAAGATCGGCGACAAGATGGCGCATCTGCGCGAGCTTGATCGCGAGTACAAGAAGAACAACAAAGAGTAATGCCGGGCCAGGCGGCAATACGCCGGCGCCGGCTTGTTCAGGCAGTCTTCTTCCACACTTCGAAGATACCTTCCATCGCTCCCATCGCCGCGATCACCGCGGTGTAGGTGGCGTCGTTGTCGTAGCCCGGCAGCTTCGCCTTGAACTCCTCCATCAGACTTTCCAGCCCCGGCGTGTCGTTGGGCAGGCGGATGCCGCCCTTGGCGGTGGCGATCATCCAATAGGGCATCGGCAGGAAATCATCGCCGATGGTGATGACGATGCGCTCGACGTCTTGCCAGGCGATGCTTTCCAGTTCGGCGCCGGCGCGGGTGGTCTTGATGAATTCATCGTCGAACGTCACCGTGACCGGTTTGGCGCGCGCTGCAGCGCGCTTGGCCGGACGCAGGTCAGCGGCGCTGGGGCCGGCATTGATCTTCCATTTGGTCGATTCCGGCGTCGGGAACAGACGGTTCTTGACGCGTTGCCCGAAGGCGAACATGGCGCCGAAGGCCAGCCCGGTCAACACGCCGTAGCCGATGCTCGAGCCGGTCAGGGCGAATTGCGATCCAGCCCAGATGGCGCAGCAGGCGGACAGGGCGAAGCCGATCAGGTAGGCGATCAGCGGCGGCTGGGTGGGTTTGTCGGACATGGCAGGCTTCCTCTTGTGATGGCGGCAATGGTAACGCAAGCATGCGCGGCGTTGCTGCCCACGATGCTATTTTTTGCGCAATAAGCCGGCAGCCGGCGAGGATGGGCCACGTCCTTGGTACAATCTCGTTTTTGCCGCATCCACTGTATTCATCGCATTTACTTCGCACTTACTTATCTGGCACTCCATGATCGACATCCAACTTCTTCGTAAAGACATCGACAATGTCGCCGCCCGTCTGGCCGCGCGCAAATTCCAGCTCGATGTCGCCGCTTTCAATGCACTCGAAGGCGAGCGCAAGCAGATCCAGACCCGTACCGAGGAATTGCAGGGCAAGCGCAACAGCCTGTCCAAGCAGGTCGGCATGCTCAAGGGCAAAGGCGAAGACGCCTCGGCGGTGATGGCGGAAGTGTCCGGCATCGGCGACGAGCTCAAGGCATCCGCCGCGCGCCTGGAAGAAGTGCAGGCGCAACTGAGCGACTTCCTGCTGACGGTGCCGAACCTGCCGCACGACTCCGTGCCGGCCGGCGCCGATGAAAGCGGCAATGTCGAACTGCGCAAGGTCGGTACGCCGCGTACTTTCGATTTTGAAATCAAGGACCACGTCGACGTCGGCGCCGCGCTCGGCCTCGACTTCGACGTCGCCGCCAAGCTCACAGGTTCGCGCTTCGCCGTCATGAAGGGCGGCATCGCCCGCCTGCATCGCGCACTGGCGCAATTCATGCTCGACACGCACACGCTGGAACACGGCTACACCGAGTGCTACACGCCTTACATCGTCAACGCCGATTCACTGCGCGGCACCGGCCAGCTGCCGAAGTTCGAAGCCGATCTGTTCGCGGCCAAGAAGGGCGGCCAGGAAGGCGACACCAGCGACAACACGGCGCTGTACCTGATCCCGACCGCCGAAGTGCCGCTGACCAACCTGGTGCGTGACGAGATCGTGGCCGGCGACACGCTGCCACTGAAGATGACTGCGCATTCGCCGTGCTTCCGTTCGGAAGCCGGCAGCTATGGCCGCGACACGCGCGGCATGATCCGCCAGCACCAGTTCGACAAGGTTGAAATGGTCCAGATCGTGCATCCGGAAAAATCCTACGAAGCGCTGGACGAGATGCTTGGCCACGCCGAAAACATCCTCAAGAAGCTTGGCCTGCCTTATCGCGTCATCACGCTGTGCACCGGCGACATGGGCTTCGGCGCGGCCAAGACCTTCGACATCGAAGTCTGGCTGCCGGCGCAGAACACCTACCGTGAAATCTCGTCGGTGTCGAATTGCGAAGCCTTCCAGGCCCGTCGCATGCAAGCGCGCTTCCGCAATCCCCAGGGCAAGCCGGAACTGGTGCATACACTCAACGGCTCCGGCCTGGCGGTCGGCCGCACGCTGGTGGCGGTACTCGAAAACGGCCAGCAGGCCGACGGCAGCGTAGTGATTCCGGAAGTATTGCGCCCGTACATGGGTGGACTGGAAAAACTGGCGCCGTAATCCGCGCCCTGCAATGAAAAATGGCTGATGTCCGCAGGGACATCAGCCATTTTTCATGCGCGCTCCTTTACGGTACGCACGGGGATTTGGCATCGTTTACATTGCCCACGAGAAAGTTGCCGGCACGCGCCGCTCGATGAACAGGCTGTTGCCCGGTGTCTTCTTGGCCTGCTTCTTGGCCTTGGTCGCGGCGGAGGCGATCTGGTGCGGCGAGGAGTATTGCGATGGTTCGATCTTGACCGCGCCCAGTGACAGGCTCACCAGCGGATGCAGCACCCGGTCGCCCTGGCGGTCTTCGCTGTAGTAACCGCCACGCTCCTTGTCCTCGACGTAGTAGAAGCTCTGAGAGGCAACCGCGAACGCTTCCAGCATGGCTTTGCAGCGATGCTCCCAGTCTTCGCTCTGGAACATGATCAGGAAGTCATCGCCGCCGATGTGGCCGATGAAATCCAGCTGGGTGTCGCAGAACTGGCTCAGGGTGCGGCCGGTCAGCTGGATCATGTCGTCGCCCTTGCGATAGCCGTAGACATCGTTGAAGGGTTTGAAATTGTCGAGGTCGCAGTAGCAGATGCAAAACTCGACGCCGCTTTGCAGCAGGAATTCGATGTGTTCGTTGATCGGCACGTTGCCCGGCAACTGCGTCAGCGGGTTGGCGTAGCGTGCCGCTTCGATCTGCATTTGCGTGATTTCGCGCAGCAGGTCGTGGCCGGTGCCCATGCCGACATACTGCCCCTGGTCGACGATGATGAAGCCGTTCGACAAGTGATGCGATTCTGCCTGCACCAAGATGTGGCTGAGGTCTTGCAGGCTGGTGTCCTGTTCGGTCAGCAACGGGTTCGGGTCCATGAAGAAGGTGCAGGATTTCTTGCCGTACAGCTCTCGGCCATACAGGCGGGCGAAGCGCTCCACCATGCTGTAGCGATTGATCAGGCCGACCGGGATGCCGTTGCTGACGACGGGCAGCGCCTGCAATTGCGGATCGTTGACGAACAGGTGGTAGACCTCGTCATTGGATACGTCGGGCGCGACGTATTGGCTTTCGCGCAGCAGTTTGAAGACGGTGGCGCTCTTTTTCGTCGGGCCGTATTTTTGCGTAGTCAGCGGCACCTTGTCGCGGCGCAGGATCTTGCTGATGTCGTCGGCGACCACGGTCTTCGGATTGGCGTGCGGACGGGCGATGTGATAGCCCTGGCCGCAGGCGATGCCGAGGTCGCGGATGGTCAGCAGCTCTGCCTGGGTCTCGATCCCTTCGGCGATGACGATGGAACCGGACTTCTCGGCGATTTCCTGGATCGAACGCACGAACTGCAATTTCATCGGGTCGTTGTTGATGCCCTGGATGAAGTGCATGTCGACCTTGACGTACTCCGGTTGCAGCTCGGACCACAGGCGCAGGCTGGAAAAACCTTCGCCCAGATCGTCGATGGCGATCTGGAAGCCCATGTCGCGGTAGTGCATCGCCGCGTTGCGCAGCAGCTCGTAATCGTAAGTCGGCTCGTTTTCGGTCAGTTCGATGATGATGCGTTGCGGATTGATGCCGAGTTTTTCGAGATGGCGCAGGGTTTCGCCTTGGATCGCTTCCGGTTGCACCAGCGCCCCGGGACTGACGTTGAGGAACAGATTGCCCGGCAGGCCGGACTGCGCGAATTGCGCCATGACGATGTGGCGGCACAGGTGTTCGACTTGCACCGACAGTTTATTGGCGCGCGCCACCTTGAACAGGTTCAGCGGTGAATGCAGCGGGCTGTTGGAGGGGCCGCGAATCAGGCCTTCATAGCCGACGATTTCGCCGCTGCGCATGCGGATGATAGGTTGGAACAGCGCGGTCAGGCTGCGCTGGGCGATGATCTCGTGCAAATGCGACAGCAATTGCGAGTTTTGCTGCGACTCCTGCTGTTCGGACGCCAACTGGCTATGGCCCGGCTCGCCCGGGCCGACAGGGAAGGGCGGAACATGGTGGTCGAAATCGTGTGAGGCAAATGGGGCCATGTCAGGTCCAGTGGGTCCAACCATAGAAGTCAAGAGAGCGCGTGCAGAGAGCGCACAAGCGCTGGGTAACACCTGATCGTAGAGAAGATTTATGACAAGATGATGATGCGTAAATTATTTTCGACGCTGCGCCACGGAAAATATTTGAAGATTTATAGGGAAGGCTCTTTCCATCTTCAAATTGGTTCTGCTATAATCTTTTGCTTTGCTGCCCCAGGGTAAGCAATTCGACTAAGTTAACCGGAGAGGTGGCAGAGTGGTCGAATGTACCTGACTCGAAATCAGGCGTACGGTTTCCCGTACCGTGGGTTCGAATCCCACCCTCTCCGCCAGAATCAAGTACAAACGCCCGCTTCATGCGGGCGTTTTGCTATCCGCAAGCATTATTTCCTGTGTGCATCTCGCTTTTTCCACTTCGGATGTTTCCGAAGCGCCTGCCTAAAAATTAAGCAATTTCAGTCGACCGACTTATAATGGCGGCTGCATTGTACTTTTGACAATAATTAATGTGCCCGGCTGAATCGTCATGGGCATCCGGGGTGTACCGATGTCGCTGAATCGCCTGTTCTGGCTTATCTCCATCGCTCTGATGCTGTTGTTTTCCATGTTGGCCGCGCGCATCGTACTGATCGAGTGGGATGCCTACCGGCGCGGTGCACGCAGTGTCGACGCCGTGCGCGTGGTGCAATTGACCTTGCTGGCGATGGAAAAAGTCTCGATCGAGCGCGGGCCGTCGAACGCTCTCATGGGCGGTGACGGCGATGCGCTGCCCGCATTGCGCAAGCGGCTGGGGGCCGCGCGACGCGACAGCGATGAAGCGCTGTTCCACGTGCTCGACAGCTTGCGCAGGGAGGCTGATGTCCGCTATGCGCCGGCAATCCGCAAGATCGAAACGGTGCGCCAGGCGCTGGGTCCTGCGCGTGACCGGGTTGACCGGCAGGTCGGGCTGGTCAAGTGGCAGCGTTCGTCGCGCGACATCACCGAAGCGGTCGACGGCATGGTCGCTCTGATTCCCATGATGGTGTCTTCGGTGGCGGATTTGTCGAGCATCGCCATCCAGGCCGATCCCGAAGTGCTGGACGGTCTGACCGGCATGCGCGTGGCCGCCAGCCTGCGTGAATACGCCGGCCAGGTCGGTTCTAAATTCACTGCGCCGGTCATCATGCAGCGTCCGCTGACAAAAAGCGAAGTGATCGAAATCGGCAAGCTCTACGGCCGCATCGAGCAGTTGCGCACCTTGCTCGACATTCAGATGCGCGCCTACAAGGACAACGACGCCTTTCGCGGCGCGTTGGCAGAGCTCGACAAGGAGTATTTCGGGCAGGGTTTCCCTTTTCTGGACGGCTTGCTGCAGACCGGTCTGCGGTCCGGCTCCTATGAGGTCAACACGGCCGAACTGGCGGCGCGTTACGTGCCGCCGATGGGCTCAATCCTGCGGCTGCGTGACGTGATCCTGGTCGACCTGATCCGCGAGGCGGAAATCCGTCATCGCCAGGCATTCAATCTGCTGGTCGGCGCGATCACGATGACGATCTTTGCTTTCGTGTTCTTTTTCGTGCTGCTTTATCTCGTGCGCCAGCGCGTGTTGCAGCCGGTGCTGAAGGCGACGCAACTGGTGGTCGGCCTGGCCGAGGGCAACCACGATGCGCCGATCCCGCAGGCGCGCCACCAGGACGAGATCGGCGACATGCTGCGCGCGCTGCACGTGCTCAAGGCGCGCAGCCTGGAGCGCATCAGCCTGGCCGGCGAGCGGGAGACGCTGATCGAGCAGCTGCAACTATCGTCCAATACTGATTTCCTGACCGGTGTGTTGAATCGCCGCGCCTTCTTCGCACACAGCGAGCAGCAACTGGCGATTGCGCAGCGCTACGGGCGCAATCTGGCGCTGGTCCTGCTCGACATTGATCACTTCAAGCGCTTCAACGACAATTACGGCCATCTCGCCGGCGACAATATCCTGCGCAATGCCGTGCAGAAGATCGCCCAACTGTTGCGCAAGATGGATGTGTTCGCGCGCTATGGCGGCGAGGAATTCATCATCCTGTTGCCCGAGGCGGATCTGGAGCAGGGCGTGGCGGTGGCGGAGAAATTGCGCGTGATGCTGGCGGGGCACGCTTTTACGCTCGACGATGGCCGCGAGCTTGGCATCACCGCCAGTTTCGGCGTCAGCGCGCTGGGCGCCGGAGAAAGTCTCGATCAGCTGATCCGGCAGGCTGACGAGGCGCTGTACGCCGCCAAGCACAAGGGTCGCAACTGCGTCGAGCGGGCCGGCTGATTCTTCGCGTGGTTTTCAGTCGCGGTCATTGAAGGCCGAAATGTGCGAGACCTGAAACACGCTCGACAGCGAATGCAGTTCGTTGCGATGCAATTGCGCCAGGCGATGCAGGTATTGCTCGCCGGTTTCCGTCAGCCGCACCTGAACCAGGCGCTTGTCTTTGTCGTCCTGGGTGCGCGTCACCAATCCCGCTTTTTCACAGCGCGTCACCAGCGCCACCACGCCATGGTGCTGCGACTGCAGGCGCTCGGCGAGTTCGCTGATGCTGGCCCAGTCGCGTCCCGGGAATCCCTTGATATGCAGCATCAGAAGGTATTGCAGCGGCGTAAGCCCCTCGCTTTGTGCTGCGTCTTCGCTGAAGCGAATGAAGCGGCGCAATTGATAGCGAAATTCCGAAAGCGCTTCGAAGTCGTCTTTTTGCAGGCGTGGAGATGTTTTCATTGGCGAAGGTCGGATGCTGCAAATAAGCGGATAAATAAGCGGGTAAGCGGAGAAAAATCAACCGGCAAACGGCAAGATGTATCATCTTGTGATGTAATTGCGGTTTGACGTTATTCCGAAATAGGTTGGGGCATGCGCGATTCTATCCTGCAATGGCTGAGAAGTTTCATTCCGCAAAAAACGGCAGTGGATCGCTTCGAGCGCATGCGCGCCAGCGTCGGCGCGCTGTTCGGGATCCTGTTGACGGGTTTGCTGAGCTACCTGATCCTGCCGCAGAGCGCTGCCACCGTCTGGCTGATCGCGCCCATGGGAGCGTCCGCCGTATTGCTGTTTGCGGTGCCGTCCAGCCCGCTGGCGCAGCCGTGGTCGATCATCGGCGGCAATCTCGTGGCGGCGCTGGTGGGCGTCACTTGCGGCAAGCTGATCGGTGAGCCGGCGCTGGCGGCGGCGCTGGCCATTGCGTTGGCGATCGGCTGCATGTTCGCGCTGCGTTGCATCCACCCGCCCAGCGGTGCGGTGGCGCTGACGGCGGTGCTGGGCGGGCCGGCGGTGCATGCAATGGGCTACGGTTTCGTGTTGTCGCCGGTGCTGCTTAATTCTTTCTTGTTGTTGGCGATGGCGCTGTTTTTCAATAACGCCACGCGCCGCCGTTATCCGCACGCACAGCAGAGCGAGCATCGTAACAACGTGCGCCAGACCCACGACGTCGCGCCGAGTGCGCGGCTGGGTTTTACGCACGACGATCTGGATGCGGTGCTGCGCCGCTACAACCAGGTGCTCGACATCAGCCGCGACGACCTTGAGGAAATCCTCCGGCAAACCGAGATGGAAGCCTACCGGCGCCGCTTCGGTGAGACGGTGTGCGCCGACATCATGTCAGGTGACGTGGTGGCGGTGGAGTTCTCGACCGAACTGGCCGAAGCCTGGCGGCAGATGCGCGCGCATCGCCTGCAGGCGTTGCCGGTGGTGGATCGTGCACGCCGCGTGATCGGCATCGTGACCAAGACGGATTTCCTGCAACATGCCGGCACGCACGATTACGAAAAGCTCGGCGACAAAGTGCGCTCTTTGTTGCGGCGCACGCCGCATACGCACTCGATCAAGCCGGAAGTGGTCGGGCAGATCATGAGCAAATCGGTGAAGACGGCCTCCGTCCGTTTGCCCATCGTGCAACTGGTGCCGCTGATGGCCGACGAGGGCGTCCATCAGATCCCGGTGGTCGACGACGAGCGCCGGCTGGTGGGAATGGTGACGCAATCGGACATGGTGGCGGCGTTGTATGTGAACAATTTGTCTCGTGCGCGCGGCGGTTTGCGTGCGCTGGCTTCGTAGGCCGCCGAACCATTTGCGCGGGCGACGTCTAAAATGCAGGGAGCCCATGCAGGACCACACAGGAGATCGCCATGCGTCACGCCGTTCTGATTGCCGTCGTCGCCATTGCCATGCTGAGTACGGCGTGCCAGCGCAAGGACAAGCCGCCCACGCCGACCGTGTCCATGATGCGGACGGTGCAAGTGCTGGTTTGAGGCTGGAGTTATTGTTTTTGTGAATATCTGCTATTGGAACAATAAAGCAGACGAGGAGAGGTTGGATCGCTATAGTTGCACCTGTCTCCTCCAATTCTCCTCCTTAAGAAGATTGGATTCAGCCCGCAACCTCTGGTTCGCGGGCTTTTTTTTGTCCTGAGATTTTGTGCCGGGAATGGTTTCGCGCTTCTTGGTAAGATGTCGGCAAGCCCCACGCAGTCCTTGTAAAGATATCCATGTCCCAGACTCCCCCTGAACGTCCCGATACCCCTTGTGTTGCCGTTTGCTCCACCACTTTTGACGATGTTTGCCGCGGTTGCGGGCGTACTGTGTCGGAAGTCGCGCACTGGGTGTTCATGACCGAGGAGGAAAAGGATGCCGTCTGGATACGCATCACCGCCGAAGGATATCCGCGCCGCAAGTCCTAGGCGTGCTCTGCGTCTGCGTGCGCAATGCATCCCAACCAACGGAGTAGACGTCATGATCCAGAAACGAATCGCCTGTACCGCCGCTTCGGCCTTGCTGTTGGCCACCTTGACCGCCTGCGGCTCGATGCCGGGCGCGACCACCGCCAACAGCATCCCGGAAATCCCCGCGCCGGCGCAAGTGAGTTTGCCGGCCGCGAGCACCGCCCTGCTGGTGCTCGACATCAACACCGCCGTCTGCCAGCCGAACCCGGCATGCATGAGCACGGTGCCGGCCGTAGCCGCGCTGATCGCCAAGGCGCGTGCGGCGAATGTGCCGGTGCTGTACTCGACGACCGTCAGCCCTTCCGGCCCGCCGCCGACCCTGGCTCAAGTGGCGCCGCAGGCGGGCGAACCGGTAGTGTCGACGCGTGCCAATAAATTCACCGGCACCAATCTGGAAGAGTTGTTGAAGCAGAAGAAGGCGGACACGCTGGTGATCGTCGGCAGCGCCGCCAACGGCGCCGTGATGTACACCTCGTTCCATGCGAATACCCGCGGCTTCACGGTGGTGGTGGCGGAAGACGGCATCTCGAGCCCGACTCCGGTCAATACCGTGCTGGCGCGTTACCAGCTGCTGAACCAGCCGGGCTTCATCAATGCGGCCAACTCGCCGTTGGCTGACAAGAAGGTCACGCTGAGCCGCGGCGACCTGATTGCTTTCAAATAGTCCCGAAGAACGGCATGCCCGCCTTGCGCAGCATGCCGGTCAACGCAATCATCGGCAATCCGGTCAGGGCGGTTGGGTCGGTGCTGTCGATTCTTTCCAGGATGGCAATTCCCAGTCCCTCGTTCTTGGCGCTGCCGGCGCAATCGTAAGGCTGTTCGATGCGAAGGTAGGCATCCAGTTCAGCGTCGGGCAGATCGCGGAAGGTGACGAAGGTCTGGACATTCTCGATCTGAATGACGGGGGCTGCGGGACGACGGTGATCCGACAGGCACAGCGCCGTGTGGAAAATCACGCGGCGGCCGCGCATCTTGATGAGTTGCTTCAAAGCATTGGCATGGTCGCCGGGTTTGCCGATTTGTTCGCCGTCGAGCGTGGCGACCTGGTCCGAACTGATGATCAGCGCGTCGGGATGGCGCTGCGCAATGGCGTCGCCTTTCTGGCGCGCCAGTCGCAGGGCGGTGGCTTCCGGGCTTTCGCCTGTCGCCGGGGTTTCGTCGATGTCGGGCGCAATCACCTCAAAAGGTAATTGCAAGCGAGACAACAGCTCGCGCCGGTAGATTGAGCTGGAGGCCAGGATGAGGCGGGGCAGGGGGAGGGTTTTGGGCATTATGCGACAGCAAGGTGACGGCGTTCGCGAAAAATACGCTAACACTTTGACGAATAAGGGAAAACGCTGTTATTATCGCAGGTTTTCCAGATTCAGCTTTCGCCATGAGTGCTTTTGTGATCGACGCATTTCAATTCAGTCGGCTCAAGGAGCAGGCCGAAGGCGAGCTCGCGGTGGCCGATATGGCCCGCCTGGCGGCCGAAACGGTCGATCGCGCCGGCGTCATTAAATGGGCGCTGAGCGGCGGCACCGACAAGCTCGGCCACCCGCAATTGACGCTTTCCGTGTCCGGCCAGGTCAACCTGGTGTGCCAGCGATGCCTGACTGCGATGCCTTTCGCGTTGTCGTCCGAGTCGGCGCTGGTATTGGCCAAGGATGAAGAATCTGCGGACGCCATCGAGGAAGTGCTCGACGATGAGTCGATTGACGTAATTGTCGGCGAGACCGAATTCAACGTCAGTTATCTGGTTGAGGATGAGGCATTGCTCGCCTTGCCGGTGGCGCCCAAGCATGATATCTGCCCTGCGCAGGCAGAGCCGGGGCCCGCAGCGGCGGCGAGCGAGAAGATATCGCCGTTTTCGGTATTGAAGAATTTGAAGCAGTAAAAGAAGGTGGCGGGATTTTTCTGCCGGACGTAGGGATTCTCGGTTGGGCAGTGAGTTTGCTGGCCGGATATGTTAAAATTTTAGAACTTAAGATTCAGGAGTTATCATGGCTGTTCAGCAAAACAAAAAGACCCCATCGAAGCGCGGTATGCATCGTGCACACGATTTCCTGACAGCGCCACCGCTGGCAGTCGAGCCGACAACTGGTGAAACGCACCTGCGTCACCACATCAGCCCGAACGGTTTCTACCGTGGTCGCAAGGTCCTGAAGACCAAGAACGACGAGTAATCGGAAATTGCTGTTAAGGCGGAATGCGGCGCAATGAATTTTTCAATTGGCGCCGCTTTTTATATGCTGCTTCAGCTTAGCGCGTCATTTTGAATCGCGCCAAATCTGCCCCATAATGCGGGTTGGCAAGGCTCTGAATCAAAACAATGACCATCAAAATTTCCATTGACTGCATGGGCGGCGATCACGGCCCGTCAGTCACTATCCCAGCCGCCATTTCGTTTTTGCAGCGCGAGCCTGACGCCGAGTTGATACTGGTCGGTCAGGAAGAAGCGCTGCGCGCCGCTTTGCGCAAGCACAAGCAAGGCGATATTTCACGCATACACGTTCGGCATGCTGCCGAAGTCGTCACCATGGACGATTCGATCGAGGTCGCCCTGCGCCGCAAAAAAGATTCATCCATGCGCGTCGCGGTCAATCTGGTCAAGGAAGGGCTGGCCAGCGCCGCCGTGTCAGCCGGCAATACCGGTGCGCTCATGGCGGTCTCGCGCTACGTATTGAAAACTATCCCGGGCGTTGATCGTCCGGCGATCTGCACGATTCTTCCCAATCAGAAGGACGGTCCGACCTATATGCTCGACCTCGGCGCCAACGTCGATTGCGAGCCGCAGCATTTGCATCAGTTCGCGCTGATGGGGTCTGCACTGGTCTCTGCCATGGAAGGCAAGCCGCGTCCTACGGTCGGTCTGCTCAATGTCGGCGAAGAAGAAATAAAGGGCAATGAAGTGGTCAAGCAGACTGCCGAGTTGCTCCATGCGGATCACGAAAAAGGCCTCATCAATTTCTACGGCAACGTCGAAGGCAACGACATCTTCGAAGGCACCACCGACATCGTGGTGTGCGACGGCTTTGTCGGCAACGTCACGCTGAAGGCCTCCGAAGGCTTGGGGCGTTTCGTCAAGATCGTGCTTACTTCGGAATTCAAAAAAGGCTTCTTCAACAAGCTCGGCGCCCTGATCGCTTACGGCGCCATCAAGGCTCTGTCGCGTCGCCTCAATCCATCCCGCTACAATGGCGCCAGCCTGCTCGGCTTGCGCGGCCTGGTGTTCAAAAGCCATGGCGGCGCCGATGCGTATGCCTTCGAATGGGCCATTCAGCGCGCTTACGATGCGGCCAAATATGACGTGCTGTCGCGCATCACGACCACTATCGCCGAGCTGATTCCACAGGCGGAAGGTGTCGTCGAACGCGTCAATGCAATCACACCATCAACCGATCTAACAGAACAGAAAACGGTATGACTCTTTATAGCAAAATTGTCGGCACCGGCAGTTACCTGCCGCCCAAGCGCGTGACCAACGACGAGTTGGCGCAGCAGCTTGCAAAGAAGGGCATCGAGACTTCCGATGAATGGATTTTTTCGCGCAGCGGCATTTCCGCACGCCATTACGCCGAAGCCGATGTGCTGTCGAGCGACCTCGCCGTGGCGGCCTCGCAGCGCGCGTTGGAAGCGGCTGGTTTGCAAGCCAATGACATTGATCTGATCATCCTTGCGACGTCGACGCCGGATCATCTGGGCGGCTTCCCGAGCACGGCCTGTGTGGTGCAGCGCAAGCTGGGGATCAACAACGGCGGCGCCGCGATGGACGTACAGGCGGTGTGCAGCGGCTTCGTCTACGCGATGTCGGTGGCGGACAGCTTCATCAAGACCGGCATGCACAAGAACGTGCTGGTGATTGGCGCGGAAGTGTTTTCGCGCATCCTGAATTTCGAGGACCGCACCACCTGTGTGCTGTTCGGTGACGGCGCCGGCGCGATCGTCATGACAGCGTCAAAAGAGCCCGGTATCCTCGCGGCAAAACTGCATGCCGACGGCAGTCACGGGCATATCCTGTGCGTACCGGGCAACGTCAACGACGGTGCGGTAGCGGGGAATGCTTATCTGTACATGGACGGTCCGGCGGTGTTCAAGCTGGCGGTGTCGGTGCTGGACAAGGTCGCGCGCGAAGTTCTGGAAATCGCCAACGTGGATGCGAAAGAAATCGACTGGCTGATTCCGCACCAGGCCAATATCCGCATCATGCAGGGCACAGCCAAGAAACTGGGCCTGCCGCTGGAGAAAATGGTGGTGACCGTTGACGAGCACGGCAATACATCGGCGGCCTCGATTCCGCTGGCGCTGGACCAGGCGGTGCGCGACGGTCGCGTCAAGCCGGGCCACAATATCATGATGGAAGGTGTCGGCGGCGGCTTCACCTGGGGCGCCGTGCTGGCGCGCATGTAAGTCGGCGCGGCCGATTTTGAACTGATTTCTCAACGACAAAATAGAGCATGACAACATTTGCTTTTGTTTTTCCGGGCCAGGGTTCGCAGGCCATTGGAATGCTGAATGGCTTTGCGGATAACCAAGTGGTCAAGGCGACTGTCGCGGAAGCTTCCGACGCCCTGCAATTCGATCTCGGCAAGCTGATTGCCGAAGGTCCGAAAGAAGACCTCGACCTGACCACCAATACCCAGCCGGTCATGCTGACTGCAGCCGTGGCATTTTATCGCGCTTGGCTTGCTGCTGGCGGCAAGGCGCCAGCGCTGGTCGCCGGGCACAGCCTGGGTGAATATTCCGCTCTCGTGGCTGCTGGTGTGATCGCGTTCAAGGATGCCGTGCCACTGGTGCGTTTCCGCGCGCAAGCCATGCAGGAAGCCGTGCCGGTCGGGCAGGGCGGCATGGCGGCGATCCTCGGCTTGTCGGACGACGACGTGCGCGCTGCCTGCGCCGAAGCTGCGCAGGGCGACGTGGTCGAAGCCGTTAATTACAATTCGCCGGCGCAAGTGGTGATCGCCGGCAGCAAGGCCGCGGTTGAGCGCGCCTGCGAAATCGCCAAGGCCAAGGGCGCCAAGCGCGCGCTGGTGCTGCCGGTTTCGGCACCGTTCCATTCGTCGCTGCTCAAGCCGGCCTCGGATCGTCTGCAGGAATACCTCGCCGGTGTGCCGTTCTCGGCGCCGCAGATTCCGCTGATTAACAATGTCGACGTCGCCATCGTCAACGATCCTGCCGCCATCAAGGATGCGCTGGTACGTCAGGCGGCCAGCGCAGTGCGTTGGGTCGAGACGGTGCAGAAGATGTCGGCCGAAGGCGTCACCCATGTGGTCGAATGCGGTCCGGGCAAGGTGCTGGCCGGTTTGACCAAGCGTATCAACGGCGATCTGACGGGCGAGGCAATCGTCGATCAGGCGTCCCTGGACAAAGTACTGGAGATGCTCAAGTGAGTGAACAAAATTCGCAAAATTTGCAAAATCAAATCGCGCTGGTGACCGGCGCTTCCCGCGGCATCGGACGCGCCATCGCGCTGGAACTGGTGCGTCAGGGCGCGAAGGTGGTCGGCACGGCAACTTCGGCAGCCGGTGCGGCGGCGATCAGCGAGTACCTCGAGCAGGTGCAGCCTGGTTGCGGCAAGGGCGTGGTCCTCAACGTCAATGACGCCGCTGCCTGTAGCGCCATCATTGACGACGTGCAAAAGGAATTCGGCGGTCTGTCCATCCTCGTCAACAATGCCGGCATCACGCAAGACCAATTGGCCATGCGCATGAAAGAAGAAGAGTGGGATAATGTCATCGCGACCAACCTGACTGCGGTCGGGCGTCTGTCGCGCGCAGTCTTGCGCGGCATGATGAAAGCGCGCAACGGCCGCATCATCAACATCACGTCGGTGGTCGGTTCGGCCGGTAATTCGGGGCAAATGAACTACGCCGCCGCCAAGGCCGGCGTGGCAGGCATGAGCCGTGCGCTGGCGCGTGAAATCGGTAGCCGCAACATTACCGTCAATTGCATCGCGCCGGGCTTCATCGATACCGACATGACCAAGGTGCTGGGCGAGCAGCAGACCGCCGCCTTGCTGCAGCAGATTCCACTGGGTCGTCTGGGCGCTCCGGAGGACATTGCAGCGGCGGTGGCATTCCTGGCATCGCCGCAAGCAGCCTACATTACCGGCACGACCTTGCATGTCAACGGCGGCATGTATATGAATTAAGCGTCTTTGGGCGCAGATCGCAGCAACTTACTTATTCTTGTCGAGAATACTTAAAAGTAAATTTTTAGCGTGCAAACCTGATAAAATGCGCGCACTTTTGTAACCTATCCACTGGAGGCATTTATGTCCGATATCGAACAACGCGTTAAAAAGATCGTCGCTGAACAACTGGGCGTCGCTGAAGCAGACATCAAGACAGAATCGTCGTTCGTGGACGATCTGGGCGCTGACTCGCTCGACACAGTCGAACTGGTCATGGCGCTGGAAGATGAGTTCGAAATGGAAATCCCTGACGAACAAGCTGAAAAGATTACAACCGTGCAACAGGCGATTGATTACGCCAAGGCACACGTCAAGGCCTAAGCTGGTTTTGAACGACTCTAGGAGAATTGCTTGAGCCGCTCACGTGAACGTCGTGTAGTCATTACCGGTCTCGGTTGCATTTCACCTGTTGGCAATTCGATTGCCGACGCGTGGGGCGCAGTCAAGGAAGGTAAGTCGGGCATTGCCACCATCACCAAGTTTGACGCCACTCCTTTTTCCACGCATTTCGCGGGAGAAGTGAAGGGCTTCAACATCGAAGATTACATCCCCGCCAAAGAAGCGCGCCACATGGATACCTTTATCCATTTTGGCATGGCGGCGGGCATGCAGGCCTTTCAGGACAGCGGCCTGGTAGTCACCGATGAAAACGCCGAGCGTATCGGCGTCATCATCGGTTCCGGTATCGGTGGCTTGCCGCTGATCGAGCAGACCCATGAAGAGCTGACCAATCGCGGCCCGCGCCGCATCAGCCCGTTCTTCATCCCGGCTTCGATCATCAATATGATTTCCGGTAACTTGTCCATCAAGTACGGTCTGAAGGGCCCTAATCTGGCCATCGTGACTGCTTGCACGACAGGTTTGCATTGCATCGGCTCCGCCAGCCGCATGATTCAGTACGGCGATGCCGATGTGATGATTGCGGGCGGTGCCGAGTCCAGCGTTTCGCCGCTGGGTATCGGCGGCTTCGCTTCGGCGCGCGCGTTGTCCACCCGCAACGATGATCCGGCGACTGCGTCCCGTCCATGGGACAAGGATCGCGACGGTTTCGTGCTGGGCGAAGGTGCGGGCGTCATGGTGCTGGAAGAGTACGAGCACGCCAAGGCGCGCGGCGCCAAGATCTATGCAGAAGTGCTGGGTTTTGGCATGAGCGGAGACGCCTACCACATGACCGCTCCGAGCCTGGACGGCCCGCGCCGTTGCGTGGTGTCGGCCTTGCGCGATGCGGGCGTGAACGCGGACGAAGTCCAGTATCTGAACGCACACGGTACATCCACGCCCCTGGGCGACAAGAATGAAACCGATGCAATCAAGGCTGCCTTCGGCGACCATGCTTACAAGATGGTCGTCAATTCCACCAAGTCCATGACCGGCCATCTGTTGGGCGGCGCGGGCGGGCTGGAATCTGTGTTTACCGTGCTGGCGCTGCACAATCAGATCTCTCCTCCGACGATCAATATCTTCAATCAGGATCCGGAGTGCGATCTTGACTACTGCGCCAACCAGGCGCGCGACATGAAGATCGATATCGCCGTCAAGAATTCGTTCGGATTCGGCGGCACCAACGGCACTTTGGTGTTCGGCAAGGTATAAGAACCCGGCCCGGCTTTCGACAGAAAGCCGGGTTTTGCTTTTCCACTCCCCATTCCTATGTCGATAGCAGTCTCTGCGGATATCAAACCTTCCCGTCTGCTTTTGATCATGACGGCAGCAGCGGCTGCCGCTGTCGCCCTCATCGGCGTCATTTTTGCTTTCGCCCTGGTAGGGCAATTGTCTTTTGTTTTCCGGATGTCGCTTGCCGGGGCGTGTATCGTCGCGGCAATCCTTGCATTCTGGCTGGTGCTGAAGAATCGCAAGACGGTCTGGTTGCACATTTCCGGCACCGGACAGATCCGGCTGGTCGAACATCACGCGACGGTGCGCGTCAAGCCGGGTACGCAAGTGATGAGCGGCGGTCTGGCGCAGTTGCTGGCCGGCTCAACCGTCTGGCCGAATTTGCTGTTGTTGCGCTTAAGGCTGGAAAATGGCCGGGTAAGGACCATTCCGGTCTTGCCCGACTCTGTCCCCAAGGAAACTTTTCGGGCGCTCCAAGTGGCTTGTCGATGGGTTGCGAGTCATAATAGCGATGCTTGATGGCATGCTCTCTACAAAAAATCGAAAAGATAGTACGCTTATTGAATTTATTGCTTCGAAATGGATCAATGGTTCGGTTTGCGCAGAAATGATAAAAAAACAAGGAAACTGGATTTGACGACGGAACGCGAAATTGATCAACTGCTTGTCGAGCGTGTACAGCGTGGCGATAAGAAGGCGTTCGAGCTATTAGTTGCCAAATATCAACGGAAACTGATGCGGCTCGTGTCGCGCTTGGTGCGCGATCAGGCGGAAGCGGAAGATGTCGTGCAAGAGGCCTTCATCAAGGCCTACCGCGCGCTGCCGCAGTTCCGCGGCGATTCGGCGTTCTATACGTGGTTGTACCGCATCGGTATCAACACGGCCAAGAACTATCTTGTGACCATGGGCAGAAGGGCGCCGACGTCAACTGAAGCAGATGCAGAAGAGGCTGAAACTTTTGACGACGGAGAGCACCTAAGAGACATCAATACTCCCGAGTCGATGCTGGCGACCAAGCAGATTGCCCAGACGGTCAACGTTGCGATGGAAGCCTTGCCGGAAGAATTGCGGACCGCGATTACTCTGCGTGAGATAGAAGGGTTGAGCTACGACGAGATCGCCGACGCCATGGGTTGTCCCATCGGTACGGTGCGCAGCCGGATCTTCCGGGCGCGCGAGGCGATTGCGGAAAAGCTGCGACCTCTGCTTGGAACGGCGCTCGACAAGCGTTGGTAGCTTGCTGGCAGGCTGATTCCAAGCTGCGTTTTAAGTTGTACTTGAAGCACGGGAGTTATGCGTTATATGACGTCGTAGGCGTCAGTAAAAGACATAAAAATAAGAGCGGGTGATGGAACTGAAATTTTGTGGCCGGGTGACTACTTATGGATACCAAAGAAATTAGCAGAGAACAAATTTCGGCATTGGCCGACGGCGAGCTGGTTGACTCACATGTCAGCATGGCGCTTGCCGTTCTACGCCAGCCGGAAGAGCAGGTGACGTGGGATCTGTACCATCAGATCGGCGATGTCATGCGTTCGGAAGAAATGGCGTTTTCGCTCAGTGACGGTTTTGCCGCCAAAATGAGTGCGCGTCTCGATGCCGAGCCGACGATTATCGCCCCCCAGTTGACGACGGCCGCTGCTGAACAGATCATCGTTCCGGTCGCGGTAAACGACGCAACGGCTTCCAATGTCGTGTCGTTGATGCCGGCGCGCAAACGTTTCGTGCGTCGCTTCGTGATGCCGGGCGCTGCTGCAGCGGCAGCGATTGTCGCCGTTGTCCTGGTGACGGGACAGCAGCAGTCGACGACGGTGGCCAGCGCGCCGGCGCCGACGATCTCGACTGTAGCGACGGTGAGTGTGCCGTCGGCAATCACGAACGTGGCGGCAACGTCGTCCATGCAGCAAGGTACGGCGTCGATCAGCAGTCTGGCACAGCAGGGTGAAGTCGCACGCGATCCGCGTATCGACGACTATTTGCTGGCACATCAGCGCTTCTCGCCTTCGATGTACAGTTCGGCCCAATATGCCCGTTCGGCGGCTTTCGCAATTGACTCAGATAAATAATATGCGGCAGACACCAGGTTTGCTCCGGGTCGTTTTTTTTCTTTCGGCATTGGTAGCATTCTCCGCTCAGGCGGAGAATGCATTGCCGACAAAAGTAAATAACAATCAGGATGCGCAGGTCTTACTAAAAAAAATCCAATCCGCAGCGCAGCGGCTCAATTATTCAGGCACTTTCGTCTATCAGCAGTCCAACCAGATGCGCACTTCGCGCATCACTCACATTCTGTCCGGCAAAAACGAAATCGAGAAGCTGGAAGTCCTCGATGGCAAGCCGCGTGAATACATCCGCAACAACGACGACGTCGCTTGCTACGTTCCCGAGGCGAAAACCGTCCTCATCGAAAAGCGCGTCACGCGTGACGTATTCCCCGCCATCCTTGCAGCCAATCCCACCGACCTGGTGGATTACTACAGCGTCAAAATGGGCGAAACCGGCCGCGTGGCGGGTCACGATTGCCAGGCGGTGATCCTCGAGCCCAAGGATAAATTGCGCTACGGCTACAAGCTGTGGGCCGACAAGGCCACTGGCTTGTTGTTACGGGCGCAGACTTTCGACGCCAAGAATGAGGTAGTGGAGCAGATTTCCTTCACCCAGATCGAGATCGGCAACATCGACCACAATCGCGTCAAGCCGAGCATCACCAACACCAATGGCTGGCATATCGAAAATTCGGTCATGAGTCAGGTCAACCTGTCGGGCTGGTCGGTCACGCCGCCACCGGGGTTCAAGAAGATCCAGGAAGTCAAACGCCTGATTTCCGATACGCAAAACACCGGCGCTTCTGCCACCCAGCACGGGGTGACGACGCAGCGCGAAGTATCGCAAATCGTGTTTTCAGATGGACTGGCGGCGATTTCCGTATTCATCGAGCCGGGTTCGCAGAGTCGTACCGAAGGCTCGATGCAGCAGGGCGCAATGAATATCGTGGGCCGTCGTCAGGGTGACTATTGGCTCACCGTGGTTGGCGAAGTGCCGGGTCCGGCGATTCGACAAGTGTCGAACTCCATAGAATTCAAATCCAAATAATACGAAAAATACCAATGATGATTCCCGCCAAGAAAATCTTGTTGTCGTCGTTACTGAGCGCTTCCGTTCTGGCCTTGTCGCCGGCATTGACCGGCGTGAGTGCCGCGGTCGCAGCGCCTGCCGTCGCCGGCCTGCCTGACTTCGCAGATATCGTGGACCGCACCGGTCCGGGAGTGGTCAATATTCGCACAACTGAGCGCGTCAAGACCGGCCAACCACAAGCCGGTGCGGACGATGAAGAGATGCAGGAATTTTTCCGTCGCTTCTTCGGCGTCCCGATGCCGCGCCAGCAGCAACCCAATACGCCGAACACACCACGTCCTAATCGCAAGGGCGGCAGCGCCCAGCAGGAAGAAGTGCCGCGCGGCGTCGGCTCAGGTTTCATCATTTCGGCAGACGGTTACATCATGACCAACGCCCACGTGGTCGAAGGCGCCAGCGACGTCTACGTGACGCTGACCGACAAGCGCGAGTTCAAGGCCAAGATCATCGGTTCCGACACGCGCACCGACGTGGCGCTGCTCAAGATTGACGGCAACAGCCTGCCGCGCCTGGTGATCGGCGATTCGGACAAGATCCGCGCAGGTGAATGGGTGCTGGCGATTGGCTCGCCGTTCGGCCTGGAAAATACCGTGACCGCCGGCATCATTTCGGCCAAGGCGCGCGACACTGGCGACTACCTGCCGCTGATCCAGACCGACGTTGCAGTCAATCCCGGTAATTCGGGTGGCCCGCTGATCAACCTGAAGGGTGAGGTGATCGGCATCAATTCGCAGATTTACAGCCGTTCCGGCGGCTTCATGGGCATCTCTTTTGCCGTGCCCATCGATGAAGCGCTGCGTGTGTCCGATCAGCTGAAGGCTTCCGGTCGCGTGACGCGCGGTCGTATTGGTGTCCAGATCGGCGAAGTGACCAAGGACGTGGCCGAATCGCTGGGCCTGGCCAAGGCCCAGGGCGCGCTGGTGCAGCGTGTGGAGCCGGGCGGCCCGGCAGAAAAGGGCGGCTTGGAAGCCGGCGACATTATTCTGAAATTCAACGGCACCGCCATCGAGAGGCCGAGCGATCTGCCGCGCATGGTCGGCAGCACCAAGCCGGGTTCGCGTGCGACAGTCAACATCTGGCGCAAGGGTAGTGCCCGTGATATTCCCGTGACCGTGGTCGAGATCGAAGCTGACAAGCCAGCCAAGGCGGAAGAGAAAAAGCCGAAGCAAGAGGCGACGCCAAATTCACTGGGCCTGGTGGTCAGTGATCTGACCGACGCGCAGAAGAAAGAACTCAAGGTCGACAGCGGCGTGCTGGTGGAGTCCGCCGTTGGCGTCGCAGCCGCAGCCGGTTTGCGTGCCGGCGATGTAGTTCAGCGACTCAACGATGTCGACATCAAAGAGGCCAAGCAATTCAACGGACTGGTGGCCAAGCTGGATCCGAAGAAACGCGCGGCAGTGTTGGTGCGTCGTGGCGACTCGTCACAGTTCGTGCCTCTGCGGCCGAGCGCCAGCGGTAACTGAGGATACGGGCGCGAGCCCGCTGTCTTTCAACATGAAGGCTGCATTCCTCTACGGGTTGCAGCCTTTATTTTGTGATCTTCGCGCCTGAACCGGAGCGTCCGATGTCTTCTACCCATTTCATCCTTTATTCGCGGTCTTACTGCCATTTGTGCGAGGACATGCTGCACGCGCTGGAAAAATTCCGCCCGGAGCATGAATTTTCCGTGGAGGTCATCGACGTTGATGCCGACGAAGCACTGGTGCAGCGCTATGACGAACTGGTGCCGGTACTCGTCGGGCAACGCGAGGGGGAGCCTGCCGTGCAACTGTGCCACTATTTCTTGGATGTGATGGAAGTTGAAAAATATTTTCTGAAAAGCAATTAACTGGATATTTCACCTGCCTGGCAATCAGAAGGTCACAGAATCGCTTCTGACAGCAAGCCGTCAACGGCTTATTCGGGATTTACCCTCTGAAATCCGGTAGAATGATGGGTTGGACAAAAGCTGTTGTAAAGGCGCTCAATTGGGAGACGCTCCCATTCTGGAGCGCCTTTTTTCATCGTTTTCTGCAATTTAATGAACAATATCCGTAATTTCTCGATCATTGCCCATATTGACCACGGCAAATCCACGCTCGCCGATCGCATCATCCAGTTGTGCGGCGGCCTCTCCAACCGCGAGATGGAAGCCCAGGTGCTCGACTCGATGGACATCGAGCGCGAGCGCGGCATCACGATCAAGGCACAAACCGCAGCGCTGCATTACAAGGCGCGGGACGGCCAGATCTATAACCTCAACCTGATCGATACGCCGGGTCACGTCGACTTCAGCTATGAAGTCAGCCGCTCGCTGTCGGCATGCGAAGGTGCGCTGCTGGTCGTCGACGCGTCGCAAGGTGTGGAAGCGCAGACCGTGGCCAACTGCTACACGGCGCTGGAGCTGGGCGTTGAAGTGGTTCCTGTGCTCAACAAGATCGATTTGCCGTCGGCCGACCCGGACAACGCCAAGAGCGAGATCGAAGAAGTCATCGGCATCGATGCCTCCGACGCCACCCCATGTTCGGCCAAAACCGGCTTGGGCGTGGAAGACGTCATCGAAGCGATGATCGCCAAAGTGCCGGCGCCGAAGGGTGATCCGGACGCGCCGCTGCAGGCGCTGATCATCGATTCCTGGTTCGATAATTACGTCGGCGTGGTCATGCTGGTGCGCATCGTCAACGGCACCTTGCGTCCGAAGGAAAAGATTTTCCTGATGGCGACCGAGTCGACTCACCTGACCGAAAGCATCGGCGTCTTCACGCCCAAGTCGCAATCGCGCGAAACGCTGACGGCAGGGCAGGTCGGTTTCATCATCGCCGGCATCAAGGAACTGAAAGCGGCCAAGGTCGGCGATACCGTCACGCTGGCCGCGAACAAGGCCGCCGAGCCGTTGCCCGGCTTCAAGGAAGTGCAGCCGCAAGTGTTTGCCGGTCTGTTTCCGGTCGAGGCGAATCAATACGACGCATTGCGCGACTCGCTTGAAAAGCTCAAGCTCAACGACGCCGCCCTGCAATACGAACCGGAAGTCTCGCAAGCACTGGGCTTCGGCTTCCGTTGCGGTTTCCTCGGTTTGCTGCACATGGAAATCGTGCAGGAGCGCCTAGAGCGCGAGTTCGACATGGACCTCATCACGACCGCACCGACGGTCGTGTACGAAGTCGTGCTGCGCGATGGCGAAGGCACCATCCTGATGGTCGATAATCCGTCGAAGATGCCGGAACCGTCCCGGATCGAAGAAGTGCGCGAGCCTATCGTCACGGTCAATCTGTACATGCCGCAGGAATACGTCGGCTCGGTCATCACGCTGTGTACGCAAAAGCGCGGCGTGCAGATCAACATGAGCTATCACGGCAAGCAGGTGCAACTGACCTACGAAATGCCGATGGCCGAAATCGTGCTCGACTTCTTCGATCGCCTGAAATCGACCTCGCGCGGCTATGCGTCGATGGATTACGAGTTCAAGGAATACCGCTCGGCCGACGTGGTCAAGGTCGACATGCTGATCAACAGCGAAAAGGTCGATGCCCTCGCCATCATCGTGCACCGCGCCAACAGCCAGTTCCGCGGCCGCGCCGTGGCGGCCAAGATGCGCGAGCTGATTCCGCGCCAGATGTTCGACGTGGCGATCCAGGCCGCCATCGGCGCCACCATCATCTCGCGTGAAAACGTCAAGGCACTGCGCAAGAACGTGCTGGCCAAGTGCTACGGCGGCGACATCAGCCGCAAGCGCAAACTGCTCGAGAAGCAGAAGGCCGGCAAGAAGCGCATGAAACAGGTCGGCTCGGTGGAAATTCCACAGGAAGCATTCCTGGCAATCTTACAAGTGGACGAAAAATGAACCTGCAGGCTCTCTTAGGCAATTTCGCGCTGATTCTGTTTGTGTTGATGGTGCTGACCGGCGTCATCTGGTTCCTGGATACCTATTTCTGGTCCAAACAGCGTCGCGCCAAGGCCGATGCCGCGTTGGCCGAGTTCGATGCGCGCATCGCCAAGAACGCCAGCGACGGCGTCAAGAGCGATACCTCCAGCCGCGCCAAGATCGAAGCCGACCTGTTGCGCCAGCCGACCTGGATCGAATATTCGGGCAGCTTCTTCCCGGTCATCGCGCTGGTGTTTTTCCTGCGCTCGTTCCTGTATGAGCCGTTCAAGATTCCATCGAGCTCGATGGTGCCGACCTTGCTCGTCGGCGACCTGATCCTGGTGAACAAATACACCTATGGCATCCGCCTGCCAATCGTGAACAAGAAGATCATCAGCATCAACGATCCGCAGCGTGGCGACGTCATGGTGTTCAAATATCCGAAGGATACGACGGTCGATTACATCAAGCGCGTTGTTGGCGTGCCTGGTGATAAAATTGTCTATAAAAACAAGCACCTAACAGTAAATGGTAAAGAAGTTTCTTACAAGCCATTGCCAGATTATCTGGATGATGAGAATCTGACGTACTATAAGCAATGGCAGGAAGACCTGACCGGCGTTGACCACAAGATACTGACGGATGAGCGCGCTCCCAATTTCGTACCGAATCCGGACGCTTTCCCTCAGCATGAACTGTGCAGCTACAACACGGAAGGTTTTGCCTGCACCGTGCCCGCCGGGCAGTACTTCATGATGGGCGACAACCGCGACAACAGCCTGGACAGCCGCTACTGGGGCTTCGTGCCGGATCAGAACATTGTCGGAAAAGCATTTTTTGTCTGGATGAATCTGGGTAATTTAAAACGCATCGGCAGTTTCCATTAAGTTTCTGTCGGGCATTAATTCTTCGGAGGCGGAACACGGCATTTTCCCGGTGTTTTTCTCTGTTCCAGGAAAATCCAGCAGCCGGCCGGCGTTTTTTGTAGCGACGACGGCGGGTTGCAGGTAACGGGCCGGATGGCCTGGGAGGTCTGCGAAAGGCGGCAGCATAGCGCGGCCGGGTTCGCATCTCTAAGCGACGGATGAATAAATGGATCCATTAGTATTGCAAAATCGGCTGGGGCACAACTTCAAGGACGCTACGTTACTGCAGCAGGCCTTGACGCATCGTAGCCATAGCAGCTTGCATAACGAACGCCTCGAATTCCTCGGCGACTCTATCCTCAACTGCGTCGTCGCCTCGCTCCTTTTCGACCGTTACAACAAAATCGACGAGGGCGACTTGTCGCGCCTGCGCGCCAACCTCGTCAAGCAGCAGTCTCTGTACGAAATCGCCCAGCGCCTCGACCTGTCGCAGTTTTTGCGGCTCGGCGAAGGTGAACTGAAGTCGGGCGGTTTCCGTCGTCCGTCGATTCTGGCCGATACGCTGGAAGCGCTGTTCGGTGCGATTTTCCTCGACGCCGGTTTTGACGCCGCGCGCGACGTGATCCGTTCGCTATACATTCCGATTCTCGACACTGTCGATCCGAAGACGCTCGGCAAGGATGCCAAAACGCTGCTGCAGGAATACCTGCAGGGCAAGAAAATCCCGTTGCCGCAATACAATGTGGTGGCCACGCACGGCGCGGCGCACAATCAGGAGTTCGAGATCGAATGCCTGGTGCCCAAGCTGGAAATCCAGGTTTTCGGCACCGGCGGCAGTCGTCGCGCGGGTGAGCAAGCAGCCGCCAAACTTGCGCTGGAAGCGGTGCAGGCCGCGCTGGTCAAGACTCCCGCCGCGACACGCAAACCGCGTGCGCGCACCACGCAGCTCAAGCTGGCGGGCATCGCCACGATCCAGCCCGATGCTCCGAACGAGGAGTTGCCGCTGGTTGCCGATGCGCCTGCCACCAAGCCGGAAAAGCAGGAGAAGCCGGTGGCAGTCAAGACCGCCAAAAGCGATGCCAAAACGGATGTGAAAGCGGACGCCAAGGCCGACGCGAAAGCTGATGCAAAAGCTGACGTAAGAGCTGACCCCAAGGCAGATCACAAAGCCGAACCCAAAACGACCGACGGAAAAAGCGACAGCAAGGCCCACACGGCCGCCGCCGATCTGAACGATTCCCGCACCGAGGCGCCGGCCCCGACGCTCTCTGCAACACAAAGCAAAACCGCATGACAGACCTTAACGCCCCTTCCGACGCATCGACCGACGCATTGTCTGATTATCGATGCGGTTACATCGCCATTGTCGGTCGCCCGAACGTCGGCAAATCGACATTGATGAATGCTCTGATCGGCGCCAAAGTCAGCATCACTTCGCGCAAGGCGCAGACCACGCGCCACCGCATCACCGGCATCCAGACGATGGACAAGACGCAATTCGTCTACATCGATACACCGGGCTTCCAGACGCGTCACAGCAATGCCTTGAACAAGACCCTGAACCGTACCGTCACCACCACGCTGACTGCCGCCGACGTGATCCTGTACGTGATCGAAGCGGGTACGTTCGGACCGGCCGACAAGCAGGTCATGGCGCTGCTGCCGGCCAACGTGCCGTGCATCCTGGTGATGAACAAGTCCGACCGCAGCAAGGACAAATCGGTGCTGATGCCGTTCGCGCAGGAAGTCGCGTCGCAGCACAATTTTGCCTCCGTGGTGCCGGTTTCGGCCAAGCAGCGGTTCCAGCTGGATTCGCTGCAGGAAGAAATTCGCAAGCTGTTGCCGAACAATCCGCCGATGTTCGACGAAGACGACATCACCGACCGCAGCGAAAAATTCCTCGCGTCTGAAATCGTGCGCGAAAAAGTGTTCCGTTTCGTCGGTGAAGAATTGCCATACACCAGCACCGTCCTGATCGAGAAGTTCGAACAGGAAGGCAACCTGCGCCGCGTGTTCGCCGCCATCCTGGTTGAACGCGACGGCCACAAGGCCATGGTGATCGGCAACAAGGGCGCGCGCCTGAAAGAGATTTCGACGCAGGCGCGTCTGGACATGGAGCGCCTGTTCGGCGGTCCGGTCTATCTGGAAATCTGGGTCAAGGTCAAATCCGGCTGGGCTGATAACGAAGCCGGATTGCGTGCCTACGGCTACGAATAGCACACACATACTCTATGGCTGCGATCATCGCTGATTCTGCTGTTGCTCAACCTCACACACTGGATGCCGAAGCCCTGAGCGCTGCGGCCGCCGAGTCTGCGCTGGCCAACGCCAAAAATTCCGCTGCACCCAAACGTTCGCCGCGTGCAACCACGGCGCCGCGTCGTCCCAAAGTTCCCGAAAAAGACACGCGCATCCAGGCCCAGCCCGGTTTCGTCCTGCACAGCTATCCGTACAAGGAAACCAGCCTGATCGTCGACGTCTTCTCGCGCGATCATGGCCGTGTGGCCTTGGTGGCGAAGGGCGCCAAACGTCCGCACTCCAAGCTGCGCGGCGTGTTGCAGACCTTTCAGCCGCTATCCGTGAGCTGGAGCGGGAAATCCGAAGTGCGCACGTTGACTGCGGCCGAATGGGTCGGCGGCCTGCTGCCGCTGGAAAAATCGGCCTTGCTGTGCGGCTTCTACCTCAATGAATTGCTGGTCAAACTGCTGGCGCGCGAGGATCCGCATCCGGCCCTGTTCGACCACTACGTCTCGACGCTGAACCAGCTGGCGCATGGCGAATCGACGGCCATCGTGCTGCGCAAGTTCGAGCGCGCCCTGCTCAAGGAAACCGGCGTGGCCGGCGACTGGACCGTTTGCGTCACCAACGGCAAGCCGGTCGCGCCGGACGACATTTATGTCGTCGATCCGGAGCAGGGCGTGCGCTTCCCGCGCCTGTCCGACGCCGGCCCCAAAGTGTCCGGCAAGACCTTGCTCGACATGGAAAAGGAAGACTACAGCGACGCTACGACCCAGAGCCAGAGCAAGTTGCTCATGCGCTCGCTGCTGTCGCACCACCTCGGCGGTGCGCAACTGAACACGCGTCAGATTCTGATCGATCTGTCGCAACTCTGAGTTCGGGAATCCACGTGTTCAAAGACTTTTCCTGGTCTGGCGCGACGGCGGGTTTTGTCGCCGTGCTGATCGGTTTCACCAGTTCCGCCGCCATCATCTTCCAAGCCGCCGCTGCTGCCGGCGCCACACCAGGCCAGATCAGTTCGTGGATCTTTGCACTCGGCGTCGGCATGGGCGTGACTTGCATTGGCCTGTCGCTGTATTACCGTACCCCTGTCGTGACGGCCTGGTCGACGCCGGGCGCGGCCTTGCTGATTACCGGCCTTGCCGGCCTCAGTATGCCGCAGGCCATCGGCGTGTTCATGTTCTCCGCCGCGCTGGTGACGATCTGCGGCGTGACCGGCCTGTTCGCGCGGGCGATGAACCGCATCCCGATTTCGATCGCCGCAGCCATGTTGGCCGGCATTCTTGCGCGTTTCGGCATGGACGTGTTCGTCGCCATGAAACTCGAGTTCACCCTGGTGCTGCTGATGTTTGCGGCCTATCTGTTCGGCAAGCGCTGGTTGCCGCGCTACGCCATCATTGTGGTGCTGGGGCTCGGCACCGCCTTCGCCGGCGCACAAGGCCTGTTGAAATTCGACAGCTTCCACCTGGCGCTCGCCACGCCCGAATTCGTCATGCCCGAGTTCACGCTGACCAGCCTGCTGGGCGTCGGCATTCCCTTGTTCGTCGTCACCATGGCGTCGCAAAATGCACCCGGCGTGGCGATCATGCGCGCCTCCGGCTACAACACGCCGGTGTCGCCGCTGATGACGTGGACCGGACTGACGACACTCGTGCTGGCGCCGTTCGGTTGTTTCTCGATCTGCCTGGCCGCGATTACCGCCGCCATCTGCATGGGCAAGGAAGCGCATGAAGACCCATCCCGGCGCTACGTGGCTAGCGTTGCCGCCGGCGTGTTCTACCTGATCGCCGGTGTGTCCGGCGCGACCGTGGTGGCCCTGTTCGCGGCCTTTCCCAAGGCGCTTATCATGGCGATCGCCGGCCTGGCCCTGTTCGGCACCATCGCCAACGGCCTGACGGTGGCCATGGCCAACGAAAAGCAACGCGAAGCGGCACTGATCACATTCCTTGTGACCGCCTCCGGCGTGTCGCTGTTCGGCATCGGCACGGCCTTCTGGGGCCTGGTTGCCGGCGGTCTGGCGCTGCTGGTGTTCAACTGGCGCTGGAAGCAAAGCGCCGCCATCGATACGGACGCCAGGGAAACACGGGCGTCGTCCGCTCCATCTACTCCAAGTACATCGCGATAATCCCATGAGCTTCCTGAATCCTGTCGGTCCCGCCATCGAGCTGGGCATCAATATCGACCACGTCGCCACCTTGCGCAACGCGCGCGGCACCACTTATCCTGATCCCATCCAGGCCGCGCTGCAGGCGGAGGAAGCCGGTGCCGATGCGATCACGCTGCATCTGCGCGAAGACCGCCGCCACATCCGGGACGCCGACGTCGAAGCCATCCGTCCACTGCTGCGCACGCGCATGAACCTGGAGGCGGCGGTGACCAGCGAGATGATCGATTTTTCCTGCCGCATCAAACCGCAGGATTCCTGCCTGGTACCGGAAAAACGGACTGAAATCACCACCGAAGGCGGCCTCGACGTCGTCACCCATTTCGCCCAGGTACAAGCGGCGGTAAAGCAGCTGCAGGCCGAAGGCATCCGCGTCAGCCTGTTCATCGATCCCGACGATGAGCAGATCAAGGCCGCCGCCGAAACCGGTGCGCCGGTGATCGAGTTGCATACCGGCCGCTACGCCGAAGCGCACGACCAGGCCGGGATGGAGAAGGAGCTGGAGCGCGTGCGCGCGAGCGTACGCGAAGGCATCCGTCGCGGCCTCAAGGTCAATGCCGGCCACGGCCTGCATTACACCAACGTGCAGGCCATCGCGGCGATTCCCGATATCGCCGAACTCAACATCGGCCACGCCATCGTCGCGCACGCCGTGTTTGTGGGCTGGCACAAGGCGGTCAGCGACATGAAGGCGATCATGCTCAAGGCACGTCTCGATGCGGCCGGAAAAATCGGATCATGATCTACGGCATCGGCACCGATATCCTGCAGATTTCACGTCTCAAGGCGACGCTCGCGCGGCGCGGCGACCGCTTCGCCGAAAAGATCCTCGGTCCGGAAGAAATGGTCAAATACCTGAGCCGCAAGGCTAAGGTCGAAGCGCGCGGCATCAGTTTCCTGGCCACGCGTTTCGCCGCCAAGGAAGCATTTTCCAAGGCGATCGGCCTGGGCATGCGCATGCCGATGACGTGGCGCTCCATGCAGACGCTCAACGCGCCCAGTGGCAAGCCGATCGTGGTGTGCAGCGGCCAGCTCAAGGCATGGATGGAAGAGAAGGGACTGACCGCGCAAGTCTCGATCACCGACGAGGTCGAGTATGCGGTCGCATTTGTCATTGCGGAGAAAACATGAAGGCAGCAGGTCAGGCTCAAGCATCGATTCAATCACTTCCATCACGCCGACCGCTCGGCCCCGTCATGCTCGACGTGGTCGGCACCACCCTCACGGCAGAAGACATCCGTCGCATTCAACATCCGCTGACCGGCGGCGTGATCCTGTTCGCGCGCAATTATGAAAATCGCCAGCAGCTGGTGACGCTGACGCAGGGCATCCATGCTGCACGTCCGGGCGTGTTGATTGCCGTCGACCACGAAGGCGGGCGCGTGCAACGTTTCAGAACCGATGGTTTCACGCATCTGCCGGCCATGCGCACGCTGGGCGAACTGTGGGACCGCGATGTGCTGCAGGCGACCAAGCTGGCGACTGCCGCCGGTTACGTGCTGGCGTCTGAGCTTCGCGCCTGCGGCGTCGACCTGTCGTTCACGCCGGTGCTGGACCTCGATTTCGGCGGATCGTCCGTGATCGGCACGCGTTCGTTCCATCGCGATCCGCGCGTGGTGACGCTGCTGGCCAAGAGCCTCAACCATGGCCTGGCGCTGGCTGGCATGGCCAATTGCGGCAAGCATTTTCCCGGCCATGGTTATGTCACCGCCGATTCGCACGTCGACCTGCCGGTCGATGAGCGTCCGCTCAAGGACATCCTTGGCGACGACGCCGCGCCTTATGACTGGCTCGGCATGAGCCTGACCGCCGTGATGCCGGCCCACGTGATTTATCCCAAGGTGGACAAGCATCCGGCCGGCTTCTCGAAGAAGTGGCTGGGTATCCTGCGCAAGGACCTTGGCTTCCAGGGCGTTATTTTCAGCGACGACCTCAGCATGCACGGCGCCAGCGTCGCCGGCGGTGCGCTCGATGGCGCCAACGCTGCGCTGCAGGCGGGTTGCGACATGGTGTTGATGTGCAATTCACCGGATAAGGCAGATCAGTTGCTGAGCGGTTTGCAGGTCAACGTATCTCCAGCTTCGGCTGCGCGTATCGCTGCACTGGTGCCGCAAGGCGCAGCGCCGGAATGGGATGCGCTGCAACAGGATGGACGTTTCCTCGCAGCGAAAAAACTGCTGCAGACGCTCGCGTGATTTACTGACGCCACAGCAATGTCCGATATCCAGCCGCCTTCGCCGCCTGATCCGCGCGAGATCGTCCTCGAGACGGTCGCCAAACTGCCGCACCTGCCCGGCGTCTATCGTTATTTCGACGCGGAAGACAACGTGCTCTACGTCGGTAAGGCGCGCGACCTCAAGAAGCGCGTGTCGAGCTATTTCCAGAAGACGCTGAGCAGCCCGCGCATCGCCATGATGGTCGAACGCATCGCGCGGCTCGAGACGACGGTGACGCGTAGCGAAGCCGAAGCGCTGCTGCTGGAAAACAACCTCATCAAGACGCTGCGGCCGCGCTTCAACATCCTGTTCCGCGACGACAAGTCCTATCCGTACCTCAAGATCACCGGCCACGCCTATCCGCGCATGGCTTATTACCGCGGCGCGGTGGACAAGAAGAATCAGTATTTCGGCCCGTTCCCGAATGCCTGGGCGGTCAAGGAATCGATTCAGATCCTGCAGAAGGTGTTCCTGCTGCGTACCTGCGAAGATACGGTTTATGCCAACCGCACGCGGCCTTGCCTGCTGCATCAGATCCATCGCTGCAGCGGCCCGTGCGTCAAGCTGATCAACGCCGAAGACTACGCCCTCGACGTCGAGAACGCTTCCAAATTCCTGCGCGGCCGCCAGAGCGAAGTGCTCGCCGCGCTGGAAACGAAAATGCACGCCTATGCCGGCGAGCTCAAGTTCGAGCAGGCCGCGGCGGTGCGCAACCAGATCACCTCGCTCTCCAGCGTGTTGCATCAGCAGACCATGGAAACCGGGGGCGACGCCGACATCGACATCATCGCCGTGATCGTGCAGGGCGGTCGCGCCTGCGTGAACCTGGCGATGGTGCGCGGCGGCCGCCACCTGGGCGACCGCGCGTATTTCCCGACCCACGTTGACGGCGCGATTCCCGATGGTGAAGAATCCATCGAGGCCGAAGTGCTCAAGGCCTTCATCGCGCAGCATTACATCGATAAATTCATTCCCGGCAACCTGATCGTCAATACCGAATTCGATGATCCTGCGCTGATGCTGGCGCTGATGGAGCAATGCGGCCACCGCATCACGCTCACGCTGCAGCCGCAGGGGCAGCGCCGCCAATGGCTGGAGATGGCGCACAAAGGCGGCGAGATTGCGCTGGCGCGGCTGTTGTCCGAACAGGGCTCGCAACAGGCGCGCACGCGCGCCTTGGTGGAAGCGCTCGGCACTGAGGTCGAAGACATTGAAGCCCTGCGCGTGGAATGTTTCGACATCAGCCATACGCAAGGAGAAGCGACCCAGGCTTCGTGCGTGGTATTCCATCACCACGCCATGCAAAACGGCGAATACCGCCGCTACAACATCAACGACATCACGCCCGGCGACGATTACGCCGCGATGCGACAGGTGCTCACGCGCCGCTATGAAAAAGTGGCCAACGGCGACGGCACCATGCCCGACATCGTGCTGATCGACGGCGGTAAAGGCCAGGTGGAAATCGCGCGCCAGGTTTTCACCGAACTCGGTCTCGACATCAGCCTCATCGTCGGCGTGGCGAAAGGGGAAGGGCGCAAGGTCGGCCTGGAGACGCTGGTCTTCGTCGACGGCCGCGCCCCGCAAGAGCTCGGCAAGGAATCCGCCGCGCTGATGCTGATCGCGCAAATCCGCGACGAAGCGCATCGCTTCGCCATCACCGGCATGCGCGCCAAGCGCGCCAAGGCGCGGCAGACTTCGCGGCTCGAAGAGATCGAAGGCATCGGCGCCAAACGTCGTCAGAAGCTCCTCGCGCGCTTCGGCGGCTTGCGCGGCGTGGCCGACGCCAGCATTGACGAACTGGCTTCGGTGGAGGGGATTTCACACACGCTGGCCGAAGAAATCTATCGTCAATTGCATTGAGCTATTGATTTTCCTCGCTGTGCCTGCACGTGCGATGCGGGCGCGCCATTTCCTGCTATAACCGGTTTTAAGAAGCGGCTCTGATACTATCTCGGTAAATTTCAATCCGCGCACCCGTCGACGACAACAAATAAACGTATGCCATTCAATTTCCCCATCTTGCTCACCTGGTTGCGTGTCGCCCTGATTCCGCTGGTGGTCGGCGTGTTTTACGTGCCCGAACTCGGCCTGTCGCGCTTTGAACAGGGCGTGGCTTCGACGGCCATCTTTGTCGTTGCCGCCGCCACCGACTGGTTCGACGGCTTCCTCGCCCGGCGCTGGAACCAGACCTCGGCGTTCGGCGCCTTCCTCGACCCGGTCGCCGACAAGCTCATGGTCACCGGCGCGCTGCTGGTGCTGGTGCATCTGGACCGCGTGCACCCGATCACGGCTTTCATCATCATCGGTCGCGAGATCGCCATCTCGGCGCTGCGCGAATGGATGGCGCAACTCGGCGCCTCCAAATCGGTGGCAGTCAGTTCGCTCGGAAAAATCAAGACCACCGCGCAGATGATCGCCATTCCGATGCTGCTGTTCTACGCGGATCTGTTCGGCGTGATCGACACGCGCGCGTGGGGCCACTGGCTGCTGCTGATCGCTGCGGTGCTGACTGTATGGTCGATGCTGTACTACCTGCGCAAGGCCTGGCCGCTCATTAAAAAAGTGCAGGAAAGTAAAAGTGGTGCTTGACTTCTCCTATGAAAGCTCTATAATAGCGTTCTGTTGTTGATGCGGGAGTAGCTCAGTTGGTAGAGCGATACCTTGCCAAGGTATAGGTCGAGAGTTCGAGCCTCTTCTCCCGCTCCAGAATTACTAAAGGAAGCGCAAAACGCTTCCTTTTTTCATTGTGAGAGTTTGGCCATCAGCCGGAATAAGTTCTTCGGAAGCCGGTTGAAAATACATCGCAATTGACAGCAGTTTCAGTGTCCCCTGGCGGGGTAGCAAAGTGGTTATGCAGCGGCCTGCAAAGCCGTTTACGCCGGTTCGATCCCGACCCCCGCCTCCAAACACTCCATGCGGGAGTAGCTCAGTTGGTAGAGCGATACCTTGCCAAGGTATAGGTCGAGAGTTCGAGCCTCTTCTCCCGCTCCAAATTGAAAAGGAAGCTCAGCAATGAGCTTCCTTTTTCTTTTCCGTCCCGTTTTTCTTCCAGCCGCCCTGGTACCCATTTCAACTGCCGTGCCGTTCTGCACCTGTGTTGTGCATGCTTTGTGGGCGCATCGTCGGATTTATGTCGCATTTCGTTGGATGTAATTGTTTTTTAAGCAATTACACTCTACATTGGTGTTTCGGTCGACGAGGGTCTTCATAACAAACGGGGGATAGGGAAATGGATGCATTTCAAAAAGAAATTGATGAGAGGACCAATCTCACGAGCTCCAACAAGTTCGAACTGCTGTTGTTCCGGCTTGGGACGGATCCCTACGGCGTACGCTCCGAACTGTTTGGCATCAATGTATTCAAGATTCGCGAAATCGTCCCCATGCAGGAGATCACCAAGGCCGCCGGCACGCGTTCGCCGCTGCTCGGCATGGTCAACATCCGCGGCCAGATCATTTCCGTGATCGATTTGCCGGCCGTGGTCGGCTGTGTGCCCAAGAGCGGTCTCAACATCCTGCTGGTCACCGAATACGCGCGCAGCACGCAAGCGTTTGCGGTCGAGTCGGTCGATGAAATCGTGCGGCTGGAATGGAGCCAGGTCTTGTCGGCGGAATCCAAGGCCGGCGGCAACTTCGTCACCAGCATCGCGCGCCTCGACGACGACGTCAGCAGCAGCCGTCTTGCCCAGGTGCTCGATGTCGAGCAGATCCTGCACGAAATCATGCCGACCGAGCGCGATATGGATATGACCGGCCTGGAGCACATCAAGCTCAAGCCGGGCTCGGTCATCCTCGCGGCGGACGATTCCAAGGTCGCCCGTTCGCTGGTCGAAAGCGGCCTCAAGGCGCTCGGCCTGCCGTTCGTGATGTGCAAGACCGGCAAGGAAGCCTGGGAGAAGCTGCAGGACATCTACAAGGAAACCAAGTCCCAGGGCGTGCCCATCACTGATCGCGTGGCGATGGTGCTGACCGACCTGGAAATGCCGGAGATGGACGGCTTCACGCTCACGCGCAACATCAAGCGCGACGATGGCCTGAAAAGCATCCCGGTGGTCATCCACTCATCGCTGTCAGGCTCCGCCAACGAAGACCACGTCAAGAACATCGGCGCCGACGGTTATGTGGCGAAGTTTGTCATCGAGGATCTCACCGCCGCCCTCATCAAAGCGCTGGCTAAATAACTTGTTGGCTGCGGCGCCCTGCACCAGGCCGCCGTAAGTAAAAAACGAAATGCCGTTTGTCCTGCATGCAGATGACGAGCGGCATTTTTGCCATCTTCCGTAATCTGTCTACAATGAATAGGCGAGCGGGCGACCATGCCGTTGCGGTTCGCGTCGGCAACAGGCGGCAAAGCACAAGCAAGAACACGCAAAAACAAGCAAAAGCAGGCAATGTCCAGGAGCGCCGGATGTTGCACCGGAGGCTGTCGCGTTCAAGGATGTCGATGTGGCGACATCGCCGGTGCGGGCGGGGGAAGTGAACCATCACCAATGGCGATTCCATGAAAGAATCCTCTTTACGCAAGATCGACGCGTTCTTCGAGTCGATTGCCGGCTGGCGCAAGGCCTATCACAGTGCCTGTCTGTACTATCTCGCCAAATATGACGATGGCCGTTTCAACGTCGTCTCGGCAAGGATTTTCCTCGATGTTTCGCCGGGCATACTGATTCCCGAGCCTTACCGGGCCGGCTCCATCCAGGCCGGGCAGTGGGATATCTGCTCGTCAAAGATGAGCGTGGAGCAACTGATCGGCGGGCTATTGTCGCCACAGGGCTGCCAACTCGACGGCCATGGCGTCCTGCGCATGGCGCCCGGCGACGGCGGTGAAGTGGTGGTGTCGGATCCCATTTTGCTGGTACCGGAAATGACGGCGCAGTCCAACCGCCTGGTCGGGCTGGAGATCACCGGCGGCAGCCGCGAGAAGTTCCTGTCGCAGCCGGAAACCGACTGGATCCTCAAAGGCGGCGAACTGCCTTACGACAACGTCGAGGAGCTGTGCCAGGACTACGGGCTGGAAGGCATGGCGCAAGGCAAGAGCCGGTTGGAAATGATCGCGCAGGCGCCGGTGCAGGTATTCGCCGGTTCGACCATCATCGGCACCACCGCCAGCCTTGGCCTGTGGACGGCCAAGTCAATGGACAAATACCGCTTGAAGCTGGGTTATCGCATCTTGCTCAATGGCAAAGTGATCCGGCGCGGCATGGTGCCCGGCGAAGCGCTGGAATGGACCGAGGCCGGCATTGCCATGGTTGGCAAGGTGGCGATCGACGTTCCCGAGGGCGCGCGCGTGCAATGCATCAGTTCCTACGAGGACCGTGCGCATCACCAGCAATGGGTCGAGGATGCCAACGCATTCAACGCGGGGCGACCGGTCGTGTTTCCGATTGGCGAGATTCGATGAGCCCGGCTGAACGGGGCTGAGACTCAAAATGTAAAGATCGGGACTTCCTCGCGGCACATTTGTTCGCAGGACGCCGCTATCTCTTATACTGACGTCCTTTCAAACCTGTTCGCACTTTCCTCCCCACGGCATCGTGATCCTGCTATGCGCATTCCACAGTTGACTTCCACCCAAGACGCTGCGCTGGCCTCGGCCTTGCAAGCAGCGATCGACAACAAGACCAAGCCGCAGGGCAGCCTCGGCGTGCTGGAGTTTGTCGCGCATCGCATCGGTCTGATCCAGCAATCGCGCACGCCGCGTATCGACCGCACCGCAGTCGTGGTGTTCGCCGCCGACCACGGTGTGGTGGCTGAAAACATCTCGGCCTATCCGCAAAGCGTGACCTGGCAGATGGTGGAGAATTTCTTGCAGCAGGGAGCCGCGATCAACGTGTTTGCGCGCCAGAACGATTGCGCGCTGCACATCGTCGACGCCGGCGTGAATCATGAGTTCGGGGAGCGCGAAGGACTGATTTCGCGAAAGCTGGGACCCGGCACACGCAACTTCGCGCAGGAGCCGGCCATGAGCGCGGCGCAGTGCGAACAGGCGCTGCAGCACGGCATGGACCTGGTGGCGGCGATGCCGGTCGACGTCCTCGGTTTCGGCGAAATGGGTATCGGCAACACCACAGCCGCCGCGGCCATCATGCACAAGATCACCGGCATTGCCGTCGAAGAATGTGTCGGCGCCGGTACCGGCCTGGCTGCCGACGGCATCCGCCGCAAGCAGCAGGTCATCGAGCAGGCGGTCGCGCTGCATGCCGGCGCTGATCAGCCGCTGGAAATATTGCGCACCTTCGGCGGCTTTGAAATCGCCATGATCGCCGGCGCCATGCTCAAGGCCGCAGAGCGCCGCATGGTGCTGCTGATTGACGGCTTCATCGTGACTTCGGCTTTGCTGGTGGCGGCAAAACTGCAGCCGGACATCCTCGACTATTGCCTGTTTTCGCATTGCTCCGATGAACACGGCCACCGCCGCATGCTGCAGCATTTCGACGCCCGGCCGCTGATGCAACTCGACCTCCGGCTGGGCGAGGGCACCGGCAGTGCGCTGGCCTTGCCCTTGTTGCACGCCGCGGTCAACTTCCTGGCGCAGATGGCGACGTTTTCGTCCGCGCAAGTCAGCGAGAAGAGCGCCTGACATGGCCACCGCGCCAACGCCCTCAAGCGGCCTGCGCTATCAGCTGCAGTTGTTCTTCACGGCGCTGCAATTCTTCACGCGCCTGCCGGCGCCGCGCTGGGTCGGTTTCGATGCGGCCTGGCTGCAGCATGCGGCGCGTTATTTTCCGGCCATCGGAATCATCGTTTCCCTGGCGTGCGCCGCCGTGTACTGGCTGGCGGCGCTGTGGCTGCCGCAAGCGGTGGCGGTGTTGTTGTCGACCGCGGCCGGAATTTATCTTACCGGCGCTTTCCACGAAGACGGCTTTGCCGACGTCTGCGATGGTTTCGGCGGCGGCATGCAGCCGTCGCGTGTGCTTGAGATCATGCGCGACTCGCGCGTCGGTGCGTACGGCGTGATCGGCATCGTGCTGCTGCTGGCGACCAAGATCGCCGGGCTGGCGTCGTTGCCGACGCTACAGGTAATGCCTGCCTTGCTGGTTGCGCATCCCTTGTCGCGCTGCCTTGCCGCAGCGTTGATATGGCGCATGCCGTATGTGCGCGAAGAGGGCAAGGTCAAGCCGCTGGCGCAAAACATGAGCAACGGTGAATTTGCCGTCGCCGCCGTTACCGCTGCGCTACCGCTGATCGTGTGCGTCGCGACGGGGATGCTGACACCGCAGGCATTGCTGCTCGCGGTGTTGTCCGGGGGCGTCGCCGCCTGCTTCCTTGCACGAAAATTCCAGCGCCGCATCGGCGGCTACACCGGTGACTGCCTCGGCGCCGTCCAACAATTCAGTGAAGTCGCGATCTACCTCGGCCTGCTGGCCGCAGCGTCAGCCCCGCCGGCTTTGCATTCATAAACAGAAAGGTCGACCATGTTGCTGCATCTCATCCGCCATCCCCAACCCGTTATCGACAAAGGCCTTTGCTACGGCAGCAGCGACCTCGCCGTGACCGAAGAAGAATGCGCCAAGGTGCTTGAGCAGGTCAAACCTGCGCTGCCGCCGCACGTGCCGGTGTACTCGAGTCCGTTGCAACGCTGCGTATTCCTGGCCGAGCCGCTGGCCACGGCGCTCAATGCAGGTCCGGTGCGCTACGATCCGCGCCTGATGGAAATGCATTTCGGCACCTGGGAGCAGCGCGCCTGGGATGATTTGCCGCGTGCGGAAATCGACGCCTGGGCCAGCGACGTGGTTGGTTATCGTCCGGGCGGCGGCGAGAATGTCCTCAACGTGGCGCAACGTGTCGACGCTTTTTGCAGCGACTTGCAGCAGCGCGGACAGAGCCAGGCCATCGTGGTCTGCCACGCTGGCACGATTCGCCTTCTGCAGGCGCGCGCACTAGGCCTCGCCGTCACCAAGATGGCCGAGCATGCGGCGGTGAATGCGCATGCGATTGCGTTTGGCGAAGTGCTGACACTGAAGCTGTAAAAAAGGTGCTGTTGTGAGAAAACGCGCGGCTTTCGGCCGCGCATTTTTTTGTTCTTCCGCTTTCCTCTACTCGTAGCGCTGCTCCACCGCAAATTTGATCAGCTCCGCCTGGCCGTCGATGCCAAGCTTGCGCTTGATGTTCAGGCGATGCGTTTCCACCGTGCGCACGCTCAGATCCAGCTCGCGTGCAATTTGCTTGTTCGATTCCCCGTTGGCGATATGCTGCAGTACCTGACGCTCGCGCGAGGTCAGCAGGTCGCCTGCGGCCAGGGGCTGCGACAGCTTCCTGGCCAGCGCCGCGCTGTAATAAATCCCTCCCGATATCACCGTCTCGATGGCCCGGATAATGTCCTGGCCCGGCGCGTCCTTGAGCACGTAGCCGCGTGCGCCGGCCTGGATCGACTGCATCACGTATTCGCTCTTGTCGTGCATGCTCAGGATCAGCACGGCGATTTCCGGAAAGCGTGCATGGAATTCCGCCGTCAGGTCGATGCCGTTCATGCCGCGCATGTTGATATCCATCAGCACCAGGTCGATCTCGTGCAGCGTCGCCAGTTTCAGGGCCTCGTCGGCGCCGCCGGCTTCGGCCACCACGTGCAGGTTCGTCGCCGTCTCCAGACGCGCGCGCAAACCGTCGCGCACCAGCGGATGATCATCGACGAGCATGATGCGGGTAACACTGGGAAAAGATGCGGACTCAGACATGGGGATATACCGGTGCGGTTGAGTGGGGAATGCGGGCGGTCACGATCGTGCCTTCCGAGGATGAGCGCAGCGAGAAGCTGCCGCCCACGGCTTCCAGGCGTTCGACCATGTTGCGCAGGCCGATGCCGCGCTTGGGATGGTCGTCAATCTGGTCGAGGTTGAAGCCGATGCCGTTGTCGCCGATCTCCAGCGTGACGTGGCCGGCATCGGCATGTAATTGCATGTCGATTTGCGTCGCCTGGGCGTGGCGCGCGATGTTGGTCAGCGCTTCCTGTGCGATGCGGAACAGCACGGTATTGGCGACGCCCGACAAGGTATCGGCCTGTGCGCCGGCATGGAAGGTGATCGGCGTTGACGCGGTACTGCTCCATTCCTGGCACAGATGTTCCAGCGCGGCCGCCAGTCCCAGATCGTCGAGGATGGCGGGGCGCAGGTCATGTGAAATGCGGCGCACTTCGGCCAGCACATCGGTGATCTGGGTGGCGGTGCGTTCGACGCTGAGTTTGGCGGCCGCAGCCTGGTCGGGCGTGCCGGATAGGCGGATGACGGCAGCTTCGATCTGCAGCTTGATCGACACCAGCCACTGGCTGATGCCGTCGTGCAGGTCGCGCGACAGCCGCGCGCGCTCTTCTTCCTGCGAGCGCACCACGCGCTGCGCCAGTTGCTTGAGCTTGGCGTCGGCGACACGATGTTCGCTGACGTTGAGCAGCAGGCCCGACAGCGCCACCACCAGTGCGCTCAGGATGGCGATGCCGGCGATCAGCAGCATGGTTTTGTGGATATGGCCGGACACTTGGTTGTCGATTTTTTCCAACGCGGCGTCGACGTCATCGAGGTAGATGCCGGTGCCGACCACCCAACCCCAGTGCGGAATCGCCACCACATAGCCAAGCTTGGGCGCGACGGTATGGCTGGACGGCTTTTCCCACAAGTAGCGGACGTAGCCGCCGCCTTCGTTGGCGCGAGCGATCAGCAGCTGGATGGTCGGACTGCCGCTGGCGTCGCGCCAGTCCCACATCTCGCGGCCGACCAGCTCGGGCTGGCGCGGATGGACCAGGTTCTTGCCGCGCTGGTCGTAGACGTAGAAATAACCGTCGTCGCCGAAATCCAAACGCTCGAGAATCCGCTTGGCTTCTTCCTGTACGGCGGTGTCGCTGCGGCCCGATTCGTACAGATGCGCAATCGCGCGGGTGGCGAGATCGACGTAATGCTTGAGCTCGGCGTCCTTGCTCGCCAGATAGGCCGCCTGCACCGAGGCGCGCTGCTGCTGGCCGAGCGTCACCGCCTGGTGGCGCACCACCAGCGCAATCGCGGACAGGGCCAGCGCCAGCGGCACGATGGCAAGGAAAATGATCTTGTGACGTAAGTTCATGTCGCGCATTCTACCTAAGCATCTCTAAGTAGTTATACGTAGATGACGTGCGTAGTGCTCCGCTTGTGGCCGCTCCCCCGATACCAAATACTACGCTCCGTACCGATCCCCTCGCGGACGGACGTGTTGTAAAGCAAGCACGACAAAAACAATAAAAACAATTTCAATCACAGAGATCCCGCTAGGGAGGAGAACAATGAACCAATTGACTTCAAAATTGGGCTGGCTCGCGCTGGCCCTGCTCGGCGCATGCTCGCTGGGTTACGTCGCCCTGCAGCGCGGTGAATCGATCAACGCGGTCTGGATCGTCATCGCGGCGGTCTGCGTCTACCTGATCGCCTATCGCTTCTACAGCCTCTACATCGCCAAACAGGTGTTGAGCCTGGACCCGGCGCGCATGACGCCGGCCTACAAGTTCAACGACGGCCTGGACTATGTGCCGACCAACAAGTACGTGCTGTTCGGTCATCACTTTGCCGCCATCGCCGGCGCCGGTCCGCTGGTCGGTCCGGTGCTGGCCGCGCAGATGGGTTACCTGCCGGGCATGCTGTGGATCCTGGCCGGGGTGGTGTTTGCCGGCGCGGTGCAGGACTTCATGGTGCTGTTCATCTCGACGCGCCGCGACGGCCGTTCGCTGGGCGACCTGATCAAGTCCGAACTCGGCAATACGCCGGGAGTGATCGCGCTGTTCGGCGCCTTCATGATCATGGTCATCATCCTTGCAGTGCTCGCGCTGATCGTGGTCAAGGCGCTGGCCGAATCGCCGTGGGGCACCTTCACCGTGGCGGCGACGATCCCGATCGCGCTGTTCATGGGCGTTTACACGCGCTACGTGCGTCCGGGCCGCGTCGGCGAAGTGTCGCTGATCGGCTTCGTGCTGCTGATGCTGGCCATCATCGGCGGCCAGTACGTGCAGGAACACGCGACGCTGGCGCAGATGTTCACCTTCACCGGCAAGGAACTGACCTGGATGCTGATCGGCTACGGCTTCGTCGCCTCGGTACTGCCGGTGTGGCTGCTGCTGGCGCCGCGCGACTACCTGTCGACCTTCCTCAAGATCGGCACCATCCTGGCGTTGGCGCTGGGCATCGTGTTCATCGCGCCCCACCTGAAGATGCACGCGGTCACCAAGTTCATCGACGGCAGCGGCCCGGTATGGTCGGGCTCGCTGTTCCCGTTCCTGTTCATCACCATCGCCTGCGGCGCGGTGTCGGGCTTCCACGCGCTGATCTCGTCGGGCACCACGCCCAAGCTGCTGGAAAACGAGCAGCATGCGCGCTTCATCGGCTACGGCGCCATGCTGATGGAATCCTTCGTCGCCATCATGGCGCTGATCGCGGCATCGTGCATTGAGCCGGGCATCTACTTCGCCATGAATAGCCCGGCCGCGCTGATCGGCACTACCCCGGACCAGGTCGCCGCCACCATTTCGCAATGGGGCTTCATGCTCACGCCGGAAATGCTCACGCACACCGCGCAGGCAGTCGGCGAGCACACCATCATTTCGCGTGCAGGCGGCGCGCCGACGCTGGCCGTGGGCATGGCGCAGATCCTGTCGGGCGTGACCGGCGAGGCCATGATGGCGTTCTGGTACCACTTCGCCATCCTGTTCGAAGCGCTGTTCATCCTGACCGCGGTCGACGCCGGCACCCGCGCCGGCCGCTTCATGCTGCAGGATTTGCTGGGCACCTTCGTTCCTTCGATGAAACGCACCGAGTCGTGGGTGGCCAGCCTGATCGCCACCGGTTTGTGCGTGGCCGGCTGGGGCTACTTCCTGTACCAGGGCGTGGTCGATCCGCTGGGCGGCATCAATACGCTGTGGCCGCTGTTCGGCATCTCCAACCAGATGCTGGCCGGCATCGCGCTGATCCTGGCGACCTGCGTGCTGTTCCGCATGAAGCGCGACCGCTTTGCCTGGGTCACCGCCGTGCCGACGGTCTGGCTGCTGGCCTGCACCCTGACGGCCGGATGGCAAAAGGTGTTCGACGCCAATCCGCGCGTCGGCTTCCTGGCGCATGCACAGAAGTACCAGGCTGCATTGGCCGACGGCAAGCTGCTGGCGCCGGCCAAGTCGATCGACCAGATGCGCCAGGTGATCTTCAACGACTACCTTGACGCCGGTCTGGCCGCAATGTTCATGCTGGTAGTGATCAGCGTGCTCGGGTTCGGCATCCGCACCGTATTGCAGGCGCGCGCCGCGCAGCGTCCGAGTGTACGTGAATCGGCCTACGAAAGCATGCCGGCCGGCGCGGCGGCGCCACACTAAACCTCGACACAGAACGTCTAAAACACAGGAGCCGTCATGGGCAAACCGAATCTTTTGCAAGAATGCGTGAAGCTGGGACGATACGCGGGCCAGACGTTGCGCCTGATGGTGGGTTTGCCCGAGTACGACGCCTACGTGGCGCATATGCGGGCCACCCATCCCGAGGCCGAGGTGATGAGCTACGAGGCGTTCTTTCGAGAACGCCAGGAAGCGCGCTACGGCGGCAAGGGGCGGGTGGGGCGCTGTTGCTGAGGGCCCACATTCATCATCGGTCCAGTTCAATTCAAGGAAGCCTGCGGGCTTCCTTTTTTATGTAAATTCGTGAAGAGCCGCGTCACAGGCGGGATACCACCAAGGGGGAGATGATTTGTGGCAAGTCATTGTTTTAACGCAAGATTTTATTAAAAAAATCCACGTTGATTTTGTCTGTGTTTCTGTAACACTTGAAAATATTCGATTTAAAAATAGTAGAATGTAGAAAAAAAGACAACTTTATCTGTGAATTCCACCATGTCCGCCACCTCCTCTCCAAAGAAAGTCCTGATCGTCGACGACAGCAAAGTTTCGCGCATGGTCATCAAGGCGCATATCCTCGCCGCCTATCCCGACTGGAGCGTGCAGGAGGCGGCCAGCGGCGAGGAGGCGATCGGCGCGGTCGAGCGCGACTTGCCTGATTACTGCACGATGGACATCAACATGCCGGGCATGCTCGGCACCGACGCCGCCGAAATCATCCTTGCCAAACATCCGCAACTGCGCATCGTGATTTTTTCGGCAAATATCCAGGAAGCGGCGCAATCACGTGCGCAGCAATTGGGCGCCTTGTTCGTCGCCAAGCCGGTGACGGAGAAATCCATCGCCCAGGCGATCGGCCATTTCGCGAGGGGCGCGTGAAGGTTCTGTCCGAGATCCAGCTCGATGCGCTCACCGAAGTCTTCAACGTCGGCGCAGGCAGGGCCGCGCTCAGCCTGAGCGAAATCGTCGGCGAAGAAGTCATGCTATCGGTGCCGTCCATCGAAGTGCTCAAGGCCGAGGAAGTCAACAGCCGCGTGCTGACGCTCAAGGACGACAAGTTCGCCATCGTCAGCCAATTGTTTTCCGGCCCGTTCGATGCCGAGGCGGTGCTGCTGTTCACCGAGAACTACGCGCTTGAGATCGTGCGCGACATGATGGGCTCGCAGATGAGCATCGAAGACCTTGCCGAATTCGAGCAGGAAGCCATGTGCGAGCTCGGCAATATCATCCTCAACGCCTGCCTGTCGGCCATGGCGGACATGCTCGGCATCAGCCTCAACAGTTCGCTGCCGACCTACGCGATGTCGTCGCCGGACGAGATCACCACGCGGCTGGCGGAAAAGGGCGTAGAAGACGGCGACAGTAGTTACATCCTGGTCCTGCACATCGACCTGGTGCTGGAAAAACACCATACCGAAGGCCACCTGATCTTCTTGCTCAGCTCGACCTCGCTGAGCAAACTGATCTCGCATATCCAGCAATACCTGAACAATATTCTCTGAACGGCACGTCATGAGCAGCGCGGCACCTTTGGGATTTTCTCCGGAAGAAGTGGCCAACAGCATCGGCCTGGGACTGGTCGTGGTGGACAGCGATCTGAATATCCTGCTGTGGAACGACTGGATGAGCCGGCACAGTCGCATTGGCGGCGGACAGGCGCTGGGCAAGAACATCATCGCGCTGTTCGGCGAGCAACTCACGCCGGGTTTCCTGCGCACGCTCAACAACGCCATCGGCTACGGTTTGCCGGCCATGATGTCGAGCGCGCTGCATCGTTCGCCCTTGCCGCTATTCCTCGAACACGACAAAAGCGACAAGCCGTCGCGCATGCATCAGTCGATCGTCATGACGCCGCTGCAGGCCAGTGAAGGCAAGGCGGCCAGCTGCCTGATCCAGATCAGCGATTCGAGCACCTCGGTCAAGCGCGAAAAAATGCTGATCTCGCATTCCGACGCCCTGAAGCGCGAAGCCATCACCGACGGCCTCACCGGCATCTACAACCGCCGATTTTTCGACGAAAGCTATGCGCTGGCGCTGCGCGCCGCCAAACGCAATCGCAGCAGCTTGTCGCTCTTTATGATCGACATCGACTACTTCAAGCAGTACAACGACCACTACGGTCACGTCGAAGGCGACAAGGCGCTGCAGCTGGTGGCCAACACCCTGCGCGCGCAGATGCGCAGGCCCACCGATATCTGTGCGCGCTACGGCGGCGAAGAATTCATCATGCTGATCCCCGGCTTCACGCCGGAGCAGGCCGGGCGTTTCGGCGAGCGGCTGCGCGCCAGCGTCAGCGAGTTGGCGATTGCGCATGCCAAATCCCCCGTGCAGCCGAACATGACCATCAGCGTCGGCGTCTGCACCATGACGCCGGAACAGGGCAGCGAAGGCAAGACCCTGCTCAACGGCGCTGACGTCGCCTTGTACCGGGCCAAGAAGCTGGGGCGCAACAGCGTGCAAAGCGCATCCTGAGCGATTTCCGTCCAATCCCGTGAAAGCTTGAACGCATGCGGGTTGTACGCGGTCATAAACAAGTTATCAACAGGGTTGACCACATTTTCTGTGGATAAATGCCTGGCCTGCTTTTGCGTATAATGCGGCCCTTATCACCGTCATCCGTTTCAACGCTGCTCAACCTGGTTCTTATTGCCTTGCTCATGCGCCGATTCTGCTTTTTGTTGCTGGCATTCCTGTTTCCCTTGCAATTGTTTGCAGGGACGCTTGAGCCTGTGGCGAACTCGCCGGCGACAGCGGACGAATCGATCGTGATGGTTGTTGATGCTGCAAATCACGACGCAGGTGCTTCGGAACACGTCAGTGCAGAGGCATCGGCAAGCGATGCCGGCGCTGATCCTGATCCATGGCAGGCGCAAGCCGACCTGGAAGACCAGACCCTGCCGGTACCGGTGGCCACCTTGCCGCTCGACTGGCAACCCTTTCCCCATTTGTATCCCCACGTGAGCGGCGGCGAGTCCGCGTTCATCGGTTTGCTGCGGCCGCCCCCGGCCGTCTGATCTCCTGTACCGTCCGCGTTTGATTTTTCTGACGCTGCGACCACTCTTTTTCCGAATCCGTTTTTCCGCGACGATCGTCAATGAACGGTCGCGCTCTCTTTGCATAGGAATCATCATGAAACGCGTCATTCTTTTTCTCGTCACCAACCTCGCAGTGATGCTGGTGCTGAGCGTCACCGCCAGCATCCTCGGCATCAACCGCTACATGACCGCCAACGGCCTCAACTTCGGCATGTTGCTGATGTTCTGTGCGCTGATGGGTTTCGGTGGTTCGTTCATTTCGCTGTTGCTGTCCAAGACCATCGCCAAATGGTCGACCGGCGCGCGCGTCATCGAGCATCCGCAGAATTCCACCGAAATGTGGCTGGTCGACACCGTCAATCGCCTCGCCACGCGCGCCGGCCTGACGATGCCCGAAGTCGCCGTCTACGACGGTCCGCCCAACGCCTTCGCCACCGGCGCCAGCAAGAGCAATTCGCTGGTGGCGGTGTCGACCGGACTGCTGCAAGGCATGACCAAGGAAGAAGTGGAAGCGGTGCTGGCGCATGAAGTCGCGCACATCGCCAACGGCGACATGGTCACGCTGACGCTGATCCAGGGCGTGGTGAACACCTTCGTGATGTTCTTCGCCCGCATCGTCGGCTACTTCGTCGATTCGGCCCTGCGCCGCAACAACGAGCAATCGTCGGGTCCCGGCATCGGCTACATGGTCACGGTGGTGGTGTGCGAAATTGTCTTCGGCATTCTCGCCAGCATCATCGTCATGTACTTTTCGCGCCAGCGCGAATACCGTGCCGACTCCGGGGCCGCGAAGCTGATGGGTTCGCCGACGCCGATGATCGGGGCGTTGCGTCGTCTCGGCGGCATGGAAGCGGACGGCCTGCCGCAAAACCTGCAGGCCTCCGGCATTGCCGGTCGCGGTTCGTGGATGGGTTTGTTCTCCAGCCATCCGCCGATCGAATCGCGCATCGCTTCGCTGCAAGGTCGTGCCAACGCCTGAGAAAACGGACAGGCCGCCAGCAGGTTTTTTTCAGCCATGATAAATTCCTGCGTGGCGAAAAACTTTGCAGTTGATGCGAATTTTTTTGCTCACGATGTTCTCGGGGCGGGGTGAAATTCCCCACCGGCGGTAATGCCGTAACGACGTTGTTCCCAACGTTATTGCAGCGAGCCCGCGAGCGCTTGGCGGACACCTGTTCGTCGAGGTCAGCAGACCCGGTGTGATCCCGGGGCCGACGGTCATAGTCCGGATGAAAGAGAACGAAAACCTGCCGCGCGCATGCTGCCTGCATGCGCTCGCCGGTTTTCATGCGCCCTGTTTCTTATTCGACAAACAGGAGTCCTGAACAAATGCAACATCCATCCAGCAATACCTCGTCCGCCAAGTCGTCCACCAAGAATCGCATCGCCTTCATCCAGGCCAGCTGGCACAAGGAAATCGTCGATCAGTGCCGTATCTCCTTCACCGCGGAAATCGCCAAACTCGGCTTTGCCGAATCCAGCATCGACTTCTTTGAATTGCCGGGCGCGTTTGAAATCCCGCTGCACGCCAAGCTGTTGGCCAAGACCGGCAAATACGCCGGCATCGTTGCGGCCGGCCTGGTGGTTGACGGCGGCATCTATCGTCACGATTTTGTCGCGCAGACAGTAATCACGGCGCTCATGAATGTGCAGCTTGAGACGGAAGTACCGGTCTTTTCCGCCGTGCTGACGCCGCATCACTTCCATGCGCATGGCGAGCATCAGCAATTCTTCCATGAGCACTTCGTAGTCAAGGGCCAGGAAGTTGCGCGCGCTTGCGCCGATACCGTAGCCAAGGTTGCGCGTATCGAAGCAGGGCAGGGCCATGTGCCCGTACTGAATGCCGCCTGAAGCGAGCGGCGGAAGTAAAGCAGGCCTCGTTGATGCGAGGCCTGCTTTGTTATTTCACCTGTCAAACTGTGTCAGGGATTTGTAGCATCTTGTTACAAGGCTTACCGTCAACTGACTGGTCCCCGGCCCCGAATTGGATTTAAATAGAGCTAAGGATCCAACGATCCATTCTTCGTAAAGTATTCAGTACCTCTAGGTACATCCAAGGAGCCATCGTGAAAAAATCCCTTCTTTCCGTGACAGTCATTTCCGCCGGCGTGTTTGCCGCGAGCCTGTTTGCGACGCCGGCGATGGCCGCCCATGTCGGCGTTGGCATCAACATCGGCGTGCCGGTCTATGCCGCGCCGCCGCCGCCGGTCTACTACGCACCTGCTCCGGTTTATGCGCCGCCGCCGCCGGTCTACGTGCGTCCGGCCCCGGTCTACTACGCGCCGGCACCGATCTATGTGGAGCGCGGCTATTATCATCGCGGCCCCGGCTATTATCGCCACGGCCCGCGTTACTACGGCCACGGCCATTACGATCGTCACGACTATCGTCGTTGATCAGGCGATAACTTGTTCCCAGTTACCCACAGAAACTGTGGGTAACCATGTGAGCAAGTCTGTACAAAGTTGGCAAGTCGTTGATTTTATGGAAATACAGTAGCGCGCCTCAAAATCAGGCAGATGCTGAAAAAGTGTGCAGGGAGTCCTATTTGGACTCCCTTTTTTGTGGCTGCGGCAAAGGACCGTCCAGTTCGGTTTTACTGGCTTTCGCGGCATCGTCCTCTCCCGGCACGAGGTAACGTTCCACGGCGCCGAAAAAGCGATCATAGAAATGCGCCGAGCGGATGGTTTCGCTGGCAACCCGCACCAGCGAGTCGTCGCTGGAACCGAACGGCATGGAAACCGAGCCGAGCACGCCCACGCCGAGGCTGGCAGAGTTGTTGGTTTTCTTGAGTGCGTAACGATCCTGAGTGGCGCTGACGAAGACCGACGCCTTCTGATCGGCCTTGCCGTTGCCGGCGCAGACGATATGGAAGGCGATCTCGACATGCTGGTCAGCTTCCGGCTGGAAGCTCTTTGTGCCGTCGACAATATTGGTTTGCGCTTTGCTGATGATGTAGCCCTGACCCAGGAGAGCGCGGCGCGCGGCCTCGCAGACCGCCGCGTCGCTGCTGTCGAAACTGCGCGAATAAGTGTCGGTTTCGCTGAAATCTTCCTGATGGTAGAACGATGGCTTGGACGTGGAACAGCCGGCCAGCAGCGCGACGGCCACGAGCGGCAACACGGTATAAGCGTACGGCAAAGGAAGCGAGCGGCGCATGCCTGGATTCTCCTGAAGTAATTCGATACCCCGATTGTAAATTATCGGCAAGCCGGCAAGTCGAAGCAGAAAGTAAGGAGTGGTAACAGTGAAGCGGTCGCCGACGCGAAATTCAGCGGCCCGTTATACTGACGATGAAGACAGATATTTCGGTTTTAATGTGAATTATCGTTGATTTCTTGTTGAATATTTCTCGCCGGTCATGACGTAAAAATTTCATTTGTGGCAGCTTCGGCCTTGCAGCAATTTGACGGCATCATGAACCGCAGAAAAAGAACCGGGACAGAGAACAGTCATGGACACACTGCAGAAATTGCTCGGCATCGAATTGCCGTTGATTCAAGCGCCCTTGGCGGGGATTCAGAGCCACGCCATGGCTATCGCCGTATCGAACGCGGGCGGACTGGGTTCGCTGCCCTGTGCGATGTTGACGCCGGAAGCCCTGCGCAAGGAGCTTGAATTGATCCGCGCAGGCACCTCCAAGCCCTACAACGTCAATTTCTTCGCCCACACGCCACCGACGCCGGACGCCGCCCGCGAAGCTGCCTGGCGCGCTGCGCTGGCGCCTTACTATCGCGAGTACGGCATCGATCCCGATACCATCCCGCAAGGTGCCGGCCGTGCGCCTTTTTCCGCCGAGGCAGCGGAATTGCTGAGCGAATTCAAGCCGGCTGTGGTGAGTTTCCATTTCGGTTTGCCCGAGCGGACTTTGCTGGACCGTGTACGCAAGTGGGGCGCCAAAGTGCTGTGCTCGGCCACCACCGTGGCGGAAGCGCGCTGGCTGGAAGAACAGGGCGTCGACGCCATCATTGCGCAAGGTATCGAAGCAGGCGGCCATCGCGGCTTCTTCCTCACGCACGACCTGTCGACGCAAATCGGTACGTTTGCCTTGCTGCCGCAAATTGTCCGCGCCGTCAACGTCCCGGTGATTGCAGCCGGCGGGATTGTCGACGCGGCCGGCGTGGCTGCCGCCAAGCTGTTGGGCGCGGCCGGCGTGCAGATCGGCACGGCCTACATGCTGACGCCGGAAGCCTCCACCAGCGCGCCGCATCGCGCGGCGCTCAAGGGAGCCGCCGCCGAACACACCGCGCTGACGACCTTGTTTACCGGGGGACCGGCGCGCGGCATCGTCAATCGCGTCATGCGCGAATTGGGGCCGTTGAGCAGCGACGCGCAAGTATTTCCGCTCGCCACCGCCGCGATTGCACCATTGCGCGCCAAGGCGGAAGCACAGGGCAGCGGCGATTTTTCCCCGCTGTGGTCGGGACAGAATGCCCGCGGCTGCAAGGAAATTCCTTCCGCCGACCTGACCCGTGAGTTGGCGGCCGGTTGGGTTTAGGATGGGAGAGCGGGCTGTATGCCGGCAAAAAATTGATCAGGATCATGTCTCAATAAAACTGGCATAAAAAGTCAGAATATTTATTGTTTCGATATAGAAATTCGGTGTAATGTCTATTGCGCAATGCCAAGTTGCAATCAAGATACCGAAGTGAATGCGAGTCACGGGCTTGAAAGAATTGATGCATAGTATGGTGGCGGGGCTTCACAAAAACTTTCCAATCGGAGGTCTTGTGCGTGCTGCGTCAACCGTCAGATTCGAATAACCGACGAGCTAAAAACAATCGATGGATAAAACAAAGAAAACGGAACTGGAGCGGATCCGTAGGGAATTGATCAACGCGCACAATCGCGCCGCCTGGCATATGGCGGCGACGATCGTCAAGGCGTCGCTGGTCAAGGGCGGGATGGATGAGCCGCCGACGGCGAGGGAACTTGCCGACCTCAATGCGACGATCACCAATTTGCGCAGCGTCGCTGAAGACGCCATCGAACTGCTCAAAAAATAGGGCGGATGGCGCGGATACTCCGCTTGCAGCAACCCTGGCCTGTTTCCTGCTCTGGAAAGAGGCAGCGTATTCCCCGCAAGTTTGCTTTGCCAATCAAGTGATCGGCGCACGGATAGATCGCGGTTTTGCCGATAATGAACGCGCTCTCGCCGGGAATGTCTTTACAATACGGACTAGTAAAAATATTGTTTATTTATAAATAAATAACTTGTTTTTTTCGCGATTATTGCAATATCAGTACCGTAGAGTATTGAAGTTTCCAGAAATGTTTTAAACTGGCAACAGCAGAGAAATCTGAATAAAAACCAAGATAGTCCCTCGCTCTCACTAACTCGCAAGAATCAATTACCCAAAATGGCAGATGATCAATATTTCCTGGTGGTAGACGACTTTTCTACCATGAGGCGCATCGTAACCGGTTTGCTCAAAGAACTTGAGTTCACCAAGATGGCCGAGGCCGAAGACGGTTCCGCCGCGATGAAAGTGCTGGAAGGCGGCGCAGCTCCCATCACTTTCGTACTGACGGACTGGAACATGCCCGTGATGGACGGTCTGGCCTTGCTGAAAAAAATCCGTGCGACACCATCGCTGGCGCATTTGCCGGTGCTGATGATCACTGCGGAAGCAAAGAAGGAAAATATCGTCGAAGCGGCGCAAGCCGGCGCCGACGGTTATATCGTCAAGCCGTTCAATGCCGCGACGCTGAAGGAAAAGATCGAGAAGATCATCGCCCGTCGCGCCAACATGGCGACGTAACGACGAAAAAAGTGAGGGCGCAACGCCCTCATGGCATTGCTGCTTCGCCGTCAGCCGATGGCGAAGTAGGCGCGGATATCGCCGGCAGTCCAGGATTTGATCACTGTGCCTTCCAGCAGCACCCGGTATTCGGGTCGCTGGGTTCCCTCCGCAGTCGCGATGGTGCGGCTTTGCAAAACATATTCAACATTGTTGATGATGGTCGGCAGTTCGACGCAGTGGTGACCGTCAGGCATTCTTCTTTCTCCCTTGAATGGCAAAATCCTAGCATGAACTTTTCGCTTTTCCCGGGATGTTTTGTGTAAAACAGGTGAAATTTTTTCTCGTGCTTGTCGCTTTGTCAAAGCTCGCCGGAATAAATGTGCAATTCTGTAAATGAAACTGCACATTTGATTGTCATGTAGGCCATTTCAGCATTCCAGTTGTCTTCGCAGGTCGATGTTCATCAGCCGCCTTTGCACAACTTTGCGGCGTTTTACCGTGCGCGAACGAACTTCGTGCGCGCTATTTTCTATACTCGGCATATGCCTTTGCAATGACGCGTCGGTAAATTGAATGCGAGAGGAAATGGAATGACCTTCGACTGGCTCTTGCACGTATTGGCTGTGGCCGCAGTGGGTGTATTTGCCGGCGCGATCTGGATGGTGGCAAGGCAGGAGCTGAGCGCCTGAGGAGGTCCGGCTTGCCGCCATGGCGAAGCGCTACGACAAGCCCGACCGACTGGATAATCCAAGCGGATTAACCACCGCTACCCGCACCGCCGGCGCCTGCTCCGCCGGAACCGCCGCCACTGTTGCCGCTGCCGCTATTGCCGCCGCCTGGCGGCTTGGGAGCAACGCTGCCGTCCTTCGGTTGGCGGGTACTCTTCTTGGACGATTTGGTTTTCGACTTCGACATGTCGTTGTTCATGGTCTGGGTCGAATCGTTGGTGGTGCTGGTGCCGGAAGCACCGGTGCCGGCCTGGGCATACGCGCCCGCGCTGAAGGTCGCGGCGACGAGGACTGCAATGAGTTTGGAATGCATGGTGGTCTCCTTGGATGTGGACGCCAGGCAGACGCGTGGCGTGTTCAACCATGCTAAAGAAGAACGTTGCCGTTGAAAGTCGGCAAGTGCCGCTACACGATGTCGGAGTAGGACCGACGGCGTGTAGTGGTTTGCGGTCTTTGCCGGCGGCTACCTTGCCTTTGCGACGCCGTCGATCTGCAGGCCTCGCTGCCGGAAATAGTCGTCGAAAGCCTGGGGACCGCCGGTCGGATCGGCGCACGCAATGTAGGAGTCGGGCCGCAGCAGGTAGGCGGCGTTGCGCTCCAGTCCGGCGTGGCCGTGCTGTGCCGCCCAGGTAAGCACCTGCAGAGGGATACCTTGCTCGGCGGCCCACACGGATAATTCAGGACGCGCTTCGCCATACACATGGACTTGCCATACAGGCGTTGCCAGGCTGGCAAAGTTGTCGCCGCCATGCGCCGGCGCCCATGGCAGTCGGTCGCCGCCGCGCACGGCGCCCGCCTGGCCCGCGCCGAGCGGGCCGTGGCGATAGCTGATGGTGGTTTGGGATACCGTGCGGAAGAGAAATTCGCGCGCCATCGGCAAGCGTACCGCGCGCGGCAGCAAAGCCGGCGCAAGTCGCGTGCGCACCATCTTCGCCAGATTCCCCGGCGAGGTTACCAGCGTGAAAGCGCGGTCAGTGGTCTGCACCAGGCGGCGCGCGAAAGTCAGACGTTCCGCTTCGTAACTGTCGAGCAGACTGTCGCCGGCTTCGCCGCGCAAGGCCGCCGCCAGCTTCCACGCCAGGTTGATGGCGTCACCGATGCCGGTGTTCATGCCCTGGCCGCCGAGCGGACTGTGGAGATGGCCGGCGTCGCCGGCGATGAAAGCGCGTCCGGAGCGGAAACGGTCCGCCACGCGGTGATGCACGTGATAGCTGGAGAACCAGTTGACCCGGTCGACCTTGATCTTCATCTCACGCAAGGCGCGCTCGGACACGTCGTCGAAAGTCAGCGTACCGGCCTGCGCGGCACGACTCACGCGGTCGTCGCGGATAGTGCCGACCAGCCGCGCACGGCCGCCGGCATTCATGCCGAACACCGCGACGAAGTCTGCTTCGCTCAGATCCACATGCACCTCGCCATTGAGCGCAGCGCCGCTGCCTTCGATATCGGCAACGTAAAACAGCTGGCGGTACGTGCCACCGGAAAAGTCCGTCCCCAGGCTTTTGCGCACCATAGAATGCGCGCCGTCGCAGCCGACGATATAGAGCGCCTCGCAGGTCTGTGCGCGGCCGTCGGCGTCGAGATAACGCGCACTGATGTGCGAACCGGCATCGCTGTAATCGATGAACTCAATGCCGCGTTCGATCGCGATTCCGGCCGCCTGCAGCCGCTCAGCCAGCAGTTTTTCATGGCGATCCTGCGGGAAAATCTGCAGGAAAGGGTAGGGCGTGAGGCCTTCGCCGATCGCGCCGAGTTGCACGTGCGCCTTGTGCTCGCCTTCGGCCCACAGATTGAAGGCCTGGGCCCGATGGCCTTCGGCCAACACCGCGTCGGTCAGGTCAAGCTGGCGATACAGTTCCAGCGTCCGCGCCTGCACCACCAGCGCGCGCGACGCCGTGCCCGGCGCAGCCGCCTTGTCGAGGATGCGTACGCGCACGCCAAATTTGTTGAGCCACAATGCGAGCACCATGCCGGTAGGGCCGGCGCCGACGATCAGGACTTCATGCTGTTCCATTGGATATTCCTTTCAATGAGGGCCGCTAGGCGTCAATGTGCGCCACCAGCGGCAAATGATCGGACGCGATGCGCGCCAGCGGGCTGGCATGCACCTGCACCTGCAGCAGTCGCCGGCGCGGACTGATCCAGATGCGGTCCAGGGAAAACAACGGCCAGCGTGCCGGGAAGGTGCGCGGCGCCGGCGCCGCCTCGAAGTGCGACACCAGCCAGCGTAGCGGCCGCCCCCAGACAAACCATTCGTTGACGTCGCCCATCAGGATCACCGGCATGCGGTCGGTATCAAAAGCCTGCAGCAGGCGTCGGATCTGATCGCGCCGTTCGGCCGGACGCAGGCCCAGATGTGTCGCTACCACGCGCAGCGGCTGGCCGTGGCAGTCGAGGTCGGCGTCGAGTGCGCCGCGTGCCTCGCGGCTGCCGAACGACAAGTCGATGGAGCGCGTCGCCTGCACCGGATAGCGGCTCAGCACCGCGTTGCCGTAGCGGCGCTGCGGCGTGTCCTCGGTCGGTCCTTCGACGGCGTGGAAACCGGTAGCCTCCTGCAATACCTTCAGCACGTCTGCGTTCCCGGATCCTCCCAGCGGCACCTCCTGCAACGCGATGACGTCGGCACCGATGTCGAGCAGCACGCGCGCGATGCGTTCAGGATCGAAACGGCGATCGGTACCGATCGCGCTGTGAATATTGTAGGTCGCGACAGTCAGCGGCCACGGACTGGGCGCTACGGTTTGCACGGGCGGCGCCAGAATGGCTGCGATGTCGTTCATCGCGCACTCCGCTGTTGCGGCGCAAACAATTTCTGCAAGCCCAGCGCCATGCCGATCAGCAGCGTCGCCATTCCGGCCAGCAAGGCCATTGTCGCCAGGCTGGGATGGCGAATCGCTTCGGCCAGGTTGTGCGCGAATGCAACCGTGAGAATGATGCCGGGCGCCATGCCGAGGAAGGTGCCGATCAGGTAGTCGCGCAAGCTCAGGTGCGACACGCCCGCCACCACGTTGGCGATCGTAAAGGGCGCCACCGGCAGCAGCCGGATCACCACCATGGCCGGGATGCCGCGTTGCGCGAAGCGTCGGCTGAGGCTGTTGACGCGCCGCCCCAGCAGTTGCTGCAGCGTCTCGCGCCCGAGCCAGACGCCGAAGCCGAAGCCGGCCAGCGCGCTCAGCAACGATCCCGCCAGCGCATACAAGGCGCCGTAGAACGGTCCGAACACAATGCCGGTCACCGCGATCAGCAAGGTCACCGGGAACATCAGCATACCCGCCACCAGATACACCGCCATCACCGCCAGCGGCGTGAACGGCAATGCCTCCAGGCCGCGCGCCAGGGCGATCAGCGAACTCAGGTTGAGCCATTCGCGCAACGGCGTGAAGCGCCATGCCAGGGTCAGCGCCAACAGCAGGATGCCGAACACGCCGAGGCCGATCAGGCGCCGCGGCACCGGCTTGCGCGCATGGCCCGGCACGAACTGGGCAATCAGTTCATCGGGATTGATCGGCGTCTCCGGATCGAACATCACCTTGTCCGGCATGAGCGCCTCGATCTGCGGCAGCACGACCGGATCGAGCGTGACCATGGTGCGACCCTCGCTCCGGAGGGCTGTGATGGCGGCGTGCAGGCCGGCGCGGTTTTCGATTTCGCGGCGCACTGTTTCGGCGTCGACATCGAGATGTTCGGCCAGCAGGCGGTTGCGCATGCCGGCGATCGCGGTGCGTATACGTTCCTGCTGTGCTTCATCTCCGTACGCTTCGATGACAAGATTGCATTCGGTGTCATACGCCATCGACCGGTTGCTCATGTTGGCCGAGCCGACGCAAAACAGACGATCGTCCACGGAGAACACCTTGCTGTGCACGTTGAGGCAGCCGTCCTGCTCGTCCGCCAGCTGCGGGCAATACATGCGGTAGCGATCGTGATGATCCGCGGCTTTCAGGCGCTGGTGGATGCGCGCACGCAAATGGCCCATGGTGGCCTGCTCCAGCCAGCCGCTCTGGTTTTGCGGCGACACCACGGCGATTTCCGGCGCGTCTTCTTTAGCCAGGCGCGCAGCCAGCGCATCATGCAGCACGTTGGAGGTGAAGTATTGATTTTCGAAGAACAGCGAATGTTGGGCGGCGGCGATGGCGTCGAGATAGAGCCGGCGCACTTCATGGACGCCCGCCGCGCCTTCTCGTTCCGGCTCGGTGCGCGCAATGCCGATCTCGACGTCGGCCAGATCGGGCTCCACCGTGGCCGGCCACAGGTCGTCGTCGCTTCCAGCCGTGTTTTGCGCCCGCGCGGGTTTGCAGCCGGCGCGCGTCCAGCGCAGGCGGGCCAGTTCACCGAGTGCGGCTGCGGCTTTCCCATCTAGCATGGCCTGGACGTCATGGAAAGGAGCATAGGGTTTGCCGTCGATATCGCGCCGCAAAGGCTGGGCGGGCGCATGTTCCGGCGTATCCCAGCGATTGCGCGTGAGGTCGATACCGCCGGCGAAGGCCAGCTTGTCATCGACCACGACAATTTTCTGATGGTGCGAAGCGCCGACCGGATGGCTGGCGTCCATATGGAAGTACAGCCGGCGCCGCTTGCGCCAGCCGTGTTTATAGGCCGGAGGCCATTCGCGTTCCAGCGCGTACAGCATCGCGAAATCCCAGTTGAGGATGTAGACGTGCAGTTGCGGACGTTCTTCAACCAGCGCGTTGAGGAAGTCGCCCAGTGCCTCGGGATAGCCGTCGTCAGCACCACCCGGCACCAACCGCATGCGGCTGTCGATATCCCAGCCCAGGATGAACACGTTGTGCCGGGCCTGCCGGAGGGCGCTGCGCACAGCGCTGAAGTAGGCGTCGGCGTCGATCAGCAGCTTGAAACGGTGCGTCGGCGCAACGCGCCAGCAGTTACGGCCCGGCGTGAGCAGGCGAGATGGGGATGGCGCAGGCTCGGTGTGCATGAAATCCATTGACCTTTCGGTAATGCCGGCAGCGGGGTATTCGTCTGCACAGGCGCAATAAGGGATTTCAGCGTAGAGCGGACGGATTTGCCGTGGTATCGGCAAATGCCCTTTTCCAAAGTCAGACAAGGAGGAAGTCAGGTCGCGAAGGATGCGCCAAATGTTGCAGTTTTGAAATCGTCGCGCCGGACAGCGAGGCTGCCACGGTCTCTTTCGCGTTTCAGGAGGCCTCTCCCGTTCGCCGCACATGCGCGGCAAAGCCCGTCACTCCCGGCGCAATGTCCTCGCGCAGCGTCAGGGCAGGAATATCATAGTCGCCGCCGTTTTGCGGCCGGAAGGCGATAGGCGCGGTGTTCGCGAGCGTATCCAGGCGTTCGCCGAGCGCTGCGCAGATGTCGGCGTAACGCGCTGCGTCGATCTTTCCGGTGCGGTACACGACGAACGGCGGCAGCACTTCGAAGCCCGGGTAGTAAAGGATGCCGTGGTGGATCGGAAACAGCAGATCGTCGAGCGGGCCATTGATGCCGCGCGCCGTATAGTGAGACTCCCAACCGCCGGTGGTGACGATCACCATCGCGCGCTTTCCCGCCAGCGAGCCTTCGCCGAAACGGTCGCCCCAGCGCGCGTCCGAGTGCTCACCGACGCCATACGCGAAACCGTAGGCGTAGACGCGTTCCACCCAGCCTTTCAGGATGGCCGGCATCGAATACCACCACAGCGGAAACTGCAGGATCACGGTGTCGGCCCAGCGCAGCTTGTCCTGCTCGCGCACGATGTCTTCACTTTGCAGTCCGTTTTCAAAGGCGTGCATCGACGCCGATGACGCATCGAAGCGTTCACCGTGGCGCGGCGCCAGGCTGTCGTCGGCGTCGAGCACGGCTTTCCAGTTCATGGCATACAGATCTGACACCTGCACGACGTGGCCGGCCGCTTCGAGGCGGGTGACGGCGAAGTCCTTGAGGGAGCCGTTGAGCGATTGCGGTTCGGGGTGGGCGTAGACGATCAGAACATTCATGGCGAGCTTTCAAAAAGGAGAAGGCTCCCAGCTTAGGTCTGCCTCAGGTATAGTGGAAATGAATTTCCAATATTGCAGGTATTACGAAAGCTGATCATGAACAAGCTGCGGCAACTCGATCTCAACCTGCTGGTGACCCTTGATGTGCTGCTGTCCGAGCACAACGTGACGCGTGCGGCGCAGCGCCTTAATCTCTCCCAACCTTCGGTCAGCGTGCATCTGGCCAAGCTGCGCGACATCTTCGGCGATCCGCTGTTGTTGCCGGGATCGCGCGGCATGCAGCCGACCGCGCGCGCAGAAGAATTACGCGAGCCGCTGCGCGATGCCTTGCAGTCGCTCGAGCGTGCGGTGGCGCCGGGTGGCGGATTCGATCCCGCCACTGCGGACAATACCTGGCGCATCGCCGCTACCGACGCCACCGAAACGGCAGTATTGCTGCCGGCCTTGCCCGGATTGCGCGTCGCCGCGCCCGGTACGCGCCTGGCGGTGGTTGAACTGGCGCCGACGCGCATTGCGCGGCAGGCGGAGCAGGGCGAGATCGACCTGGCCTTCCATACCAGTCACGATGCACCGCCGGGTCTGCGACAGCGCGTGCTGTTCCGGGAACGCTATGTTCTGGCAGGGCGCAGCGGACATCCCAAGCTCCGGCGCAAGCCGACGCCGGCGCAGTTCTGCGCGCTGGAGCACGTGATCGTGTCGCCGGACGGCGGCGGCTTTCGCGGCGTCACCGACGATGCGTTGGCGGCGGCCGGGCTGACGCGCCGCGTGGCCTTGTCGGTGCCGCATTTCCTCTTCATGATGTCGGTGCTGGCCAACACCGACATGGTGGCGATGCTGCCGTCGCGCCTGATGCGCGGATCGGCTGCATTGCAGATCGTGGAGCCGCCGTTCGAGGTCCCCGGTTACGACATGGCGATGCTGTGGCATGAACGTTCGCATCGCGATCCGGCGCATCAGTGGTTGCGCGATCATCTGGCCAATTCGATCTGATCGCCGCCCGTCCTGATTCGGCTAGACTGCCGGCAATCACGATTTTTCTCACCACCCACTTGTTGAAATTTGATGAATAGCAAGAAAGCCACCCTCGTCGGACTTGTCGCGATCGTCCTTTGGAGTTCCATCGTAGGATTGATTCGCAGCGTCAGCGAGTATTTCGGCGCCACTGCCGGCGCGGCGATGATTTACAGCGTTGCCTCCTTGTTTTTGCTGTGTTCGGTTGGCGTGCCCAAACTCAGTTCTTTCCCCAAAAAATACCTGCTGTGGGGAAGCCTTCTGTTTGTGACGTATGAGCTGTGTCTTTCCCTGTCGATCGGCTATGCCAACTCGGGCAGGCAGGCAATTGAGGTTGGGATGGTCAATTATCTGTGGCCGACATTCACGCTTATTTCGGCAATTGCGTTCGGCAAGCAGAGGGCCACCTTGCTGGTCGTTCCCGGCCTGGCTCTTTCGATTGTCGGCATCGGCTGGGTGGTGGGCGGCGACCAGGGGCTGGACCTCTTCGGCATGCTTGCCAACATCAAAAGCAACCCGCTCAGCTACGGCCTGGCTTTTGCCGGGGCGCTTGTCTGGGCGGCATATTGCACGGTCACGACCAATGTCGCGAAGGGGAAAAATGGCGTGACGCTGTTCTTCATTTTCGTTTCACTGGCGCTGTGGGCGAAATTCTTCCTGGAGGATCACGGCCCGGTTTCCTTCAGTAAGCCGGCAGTTGTCTATCTGCTCCTGGCGGCGGCAGCAATGGGATTCGGCTATGCGGCGTGGAACGTCGGAATCCTGCACGGCAATGTCACGGTCCTGGCGGGATCGTCTTACTTCATTCCTGTTTTCTCGTCGGCGTTGTCCGCCGTCTTGCTGCATGCGCCGCTGCCCAAATCGTTCTGGATTGGGGCATCGCTGGTGTGCGCCGGATCGATATTGTGCTGGCGTGCAACCGCCACTGAGAAATCTGCAGCGGCGCAAGGAAAGGTCAGTGCCGACCTCACCTGAGCTCAGGCTGCCAGGCGGTGTTCCCGGACGTGGTGACGGTTGGAAATTTCCGGTTGCGATCTTGCGCGCTGCGTGCGTGCAAGATCGATTGTTAATTAGCAGCCGCGTTTCCACCGTATCCTTTCATAGCGCAATCCTTTGTCCGTACAGGTTTGCGCGCGATGCCAGTCGTTCTCATTCCGGCCAAACTGTGTTCCTCGCGCGTTGCCTCATGTGTGCGTTCAGCGCCAGCCCGCTTGCTTTTAGACTTGCTGCAACAGGTCGAATAACGACAAGCGGCGCCAATCCGGTGCAGGCGTCATCGTTCGTCCTGGCAAAAGCGAGGACATCAGATGACGCTCGGAAATCTTTCCCTACGGATCAACCTGGCCCAGCACGCGGCTGGTCGGTTCCCGTTGCCTGCTCCGCCGCACCAACATCGCGGGTATACCGATACGGACGCCATTGCGGGCTGCCGCACCTGCGCCGCCGGCGTCGCGTGAACACCATGGCCAGAGGCGATATGCGCAGGCAGCTATTCAATCACGTCGGCTTCAGTCGCACCGTTCTTGAATGGTGTGCCTTCTGCGCCGTGCTGGTGTTCACCGCCTTGCTGATCGTCAATTTCATCTGGGCCGAGCGGCGTCTGATCACGGCCTCGGAAACTTCACGCATGCAGGCGCAAGCCCGGATCATCGAAGAGAACCTGTCGCATCAGTTCCAGGGCGTGCGCAATGCGCTCGACAGCGCGCGTGAAGCGATCGGCGACCCGGCGCGCTGCGGCGCAGATTGCCAGAGCCTGCTGCTGCATTCGCTCAAGCGGGCCATGCCCGGCGTGCGCGCGCTGGTGGTGCTGGACGCCGACGGCAAGATCCGCATGTCGGCCGACGACATGGGCGACCGCCATCTGGACGATCGTGATTTCCTGTCGCAGATTTCACAGATGTATTCGCGCAAGCTGATGTACTTGTCGCAGCCTTTTGAAAACACGCCGGGGGTGTTCAACATCAAGTTGTCGGTCCCTATGCTCGATGCCGGCGCGCACAACGTCGGCGCCATCAGCGCGATCCTCAATCCTGAATACTTCGACGCCGTGATGCGCTCGGCGCTGTATGCCGAGGACATGAACAGCGCGATCACGCAGGAAGACGGTCGCCGGGTGCTGTTCGTACCGGCCAACGCGGCGGCCATGCGTGGACTGGCCGCCGGCGCGGATGACTTCCTGCTGCGCCATCTGCGCGGCGGCAACGCCACCAGCGTACTGGTTGGCCTGGCCGGCGACGGCGAGAAGCGCATGGTGGTGCAAAGAAGCGTGGCGCCCGGCGACCTCGGGCTGGACAAGACCCTGGTCATCAGCCTCACGCGCAGCGTCGATAAATTGCACGCCGGCTGGCACGACCTGGCGATGTCCTATCTGCTGGCGTGGTGCGTCTTCGCCATGGTCGGTTCGCTGGCGCTGGCGCTGGTGCAACGGCGTCGCCGCATTGCCCTGCATCTGACCCGCGTGCATGAAGCGCATCAGGCCGAGACAGCCGAGCGCATCGAACTGGCGCTGAGCGGCGCCAACCTCGGGCTGTGGGACTGGGACATCCCGAACGACATCCGCACCGTCGATGCACGCGCCAATGCCATGCTCGGTTATCCGGCCGGGCGCCAGCACAACACGCCCGGCGAATGGCGCAGCCTGGTGAATCCGGAGCATCGCGACGAGCTCGACCGGGTGTTGCGCCAGCATCTGCACGACAGCAGTCATTCGTTCGAAGCCGAATACCAGATGTGGCATCGCGACGGCCGCTGGGTCTGGATCCAGTGCCGCGGCCGGGTGGTGCAGCGCGACACGCAGGGGCGGGCGGTGCGCATGGTCGGCACCCGCATGGACATCAGCGCGCGCAAGCAGGCCGAGGCCGATATCGCGCACCTGGCGTTCTACGACGGCCTGACCAATCTACCCAACCGGCGCCTGCTGCTGGAACGCCTGGCCCATGCGGTGGCGCGCAGCGAACGCGGCGGTTACCACGGGGCGGTGATCTTTGTCGATCTCGATAATTTCAAATCGCTCAATGACACCATGGGCCACGACATGGGCGACCAGCTGCTGGCGCTGGTGGCGCGCCGGCTCGCGCAGGTGACGCGCGAAGTGGATACGGTGGCGCGCCTGGGCGGCGATGAGTTCGTGATCCTCCTGGATGACCTTGGCGCTTCATCGGAAGAAGCAGGCAACAACGCCGAGTTCGTCTGCCGCAAGGTGCTGGCGGCGCTCAACGCCGGCTATGCGCTGGGCTCCTATGAATTGCGCAGCACGCCCAGCATCGGCGTGGTGATGTTTGGGGGCGGCGAGCACACCGTCAACGACCTGCTGCGCCAGGCCGACATGGCGATGTACGAAGCCAAGGCGGCGGGGCGCAATACTTTCCGCTTCTTCGATCCGCGCATGCAGGAAGCTCTCGACGAAATCGCCATGCTGGAAACCGACCTGCGGCATGCGCTGGCGCGCAAGGAACTGCTGTTGCACTATCAGCCCATCGTCGACAACGACGGCCGCCTGAGCGGCGTCGAGGCGCTCATGCGCTGGCGTCATCCGCAGCGCGGGCTGGTGTTTCCCGGCACCTTCATCACCCAGGCGGAGAAGTCCGGCATCATCGTCGAGTTCGGCGAATGGGCGCTGGAAACCGCCTGCGAACAATTGGTGCAATGGTCGGCGCATCGCGACACCGCGCATCTGACGATCGCCGTCAATGTCAGCGCACGCCAGTTCCGCCAGCCGGAATTCACCCAGCGCATCCTGCAGATCATCGAGCGCACGGGCGCCAATCCGCGTCGCCTCAAGCTGGAATTGACCGAGAGCATGCTGCTGACCGACGTCGAAGACCTGATCCGCAAAATGAGCATGTTGAAGACGCACGGCGTCGGCTTCTCGCTGGACGATTTCGGCACCGGCTATTCGTCGCTGAGCTATCTGAAGAAGTTGCCGATCGACCAGCTGAAGATCGACCGCTCGTTCGTCCAGGACATGTTGCTGACGCCGCATGCCTCATCGATTGTCAGGACCATCGTCAATCTGGCGCAGAGCATGGGACTGCAGGTGGTGGCGGAAGGGGTGGAGACGGCGGAGCAATGGGCGGCGCTGAAGAAGATCGGTTGCGGCAACTTCCAGGGGTATCTGTTTGCCCGTCCCGGCACGATCGGCGATCTGCGGCATTGGTTCGCGGCGGTGGACGATACAGCGGTGAGCGTGCGTTCGTCTCACCTGAGCTTGGTCAATCCGATTCCCTGAACGGCTGAGTGTGGCCGGGAAGCTTCCGGCAAGGTCGCAGGCGGTGTCGCCGCAATGGGCCTGATCACGTCCAGTTGCGTGGCGATGCTGCCCAGTTTCTGCACCGCGGCTTCCAGTTTCGGACTCCAGGGAAAGCTGCAGTTCAGGCGCAGGCAATTGCGGAAGCGTTCATCGATGCTGAACATGGTGCCGGGCGCGATGCTGATGCCCTCGCCGTGGCCACGCGAATACAGTTCCAGTGCATCGACGTGCGCGGGCATGACAACCCACAGCAAATAGCCGCCGGCGGGGTGCGACATGCGGGTGCCGGCCGGGAAGAAACGCAGGACCGCTGCGCTCATGATGCGCACTTGTTGAGCATAGGTTTTGCGCAGGCGGCGCAGGTGATAGTCGAAACCTTCGTTCTTGAGATAGTCGGCGATCGCCATTTGCGGCGTCGACGGCGTCGTCACGGTGTTCAGGAATTTGAGACCTTCGATACGCTCGCGATAGCGTCCCGGCAAGGTCCAGCCGATGCGCGGTTCGGCCGTCAGGCTTTTTGAGAAAGAGCTGCAATACAGCACCAGTCCGGCGCGATCGAAAGCCTTCAGCGATTTCGGGCGTTGCTCGTCGAAATGCAGTTCGCCGTAGACGTCGTTTTCGATGAGGGGAAGATCGTGCTTGCGCATCATCTCCACCAGCATTTTCTTGCGTCGTTCGGGCATGACGAAGCCAAGCGGATTCTGGAAATTCGGCATGACGATGCAGGCGACGATGCCTTCGGTGGCGATGGCGTCTTCCAGCGCGTCAATGTCGATGCCGGTGTCGGGATCGGTGGCGATCGGTACCGCGCGCATTCCCATGCGGGCGATGGCATGCAACACGGCGTAGTAGGCCGGCGCCTCCACGGCGATGGCGTCGCCGCTCCTGGCAACTGCTTGCAGGCACAGGTTGATGGCCTCGGTGGCACCTTCGGTGATGATGATTTCGGCGGCGTCGATCGCTAGTCCGGTTTCCAGATGGCGGCGGGCGATTTGCCGAATCAGTTCGGGATGGCCCGGGGGCAGCGCCCCGATCAGCTCCTGGCGCTCGCGACGCTTGTAGAGGCCGCGCGCAAGCTGGCTGATCCTGGCTTCGGGAAACAACGACGGGTCGGGATAGGGCGAGCCGAGCGGCACCGAATTCTGGCAATTGATCATGCGCAGGTTGGACAACACCAGTGCGTACGACGACAGGTTTTCCGCCGTCGGCTGCAGAGCCGGCGGGAGGCCGTCGGGTACCGGGCGCGATAAGGTTGTTGAAGACGTCGCGTCTTTTTGGCCGGTGCGCACGAAGTAGCCCGACTGCGGCCGGCTCTCGATCACGCCGCGGCTCTCCAGCAACAGGTAGGCGCGGATCACGGTGGAAATGCTGAGATTGTGTTGCTGGCTGGTGCGTCGGACCGATGGGATTTTTTCGCCCTCGCGCATGACGCCGCGGGCGATTTGTTCCCTGATGGTTTCTGCGAGCGTTTCATATAACTTCATGGTGTTTTCCCCGCGGGTGCTTCATTGCACCCTTGTTCCATGTTATGTCGCCAGCCGCCGTCCGCCAATCATACGAGAGTATGAGCGTGTATTTCCGGCTGGAAAGGGCTCTCCTGTGCGCCTTTGCGTATGGGACGATAATACAGATTTTCAGGATGACTCCTTACGTAAATGACATGAACGATCACATTTCAGCGGTTGAATTGAACAAGGCTTACCGGCTGTTGAATCACGGCCCCACGGTGCTGGTATCGGCCGAACACGGCGGCGTCGCCAACGTGATGGCGGCCGCCTGGGCCTGTGCGCTTGATTTCACCCCGCCCAAAGTGACGGTGGTGCTGGACAAGGCCACCGCCACCCGCGCGTTGGTGGAAAAAAGCGGCTTCTTCGTGTTGCAGGTGCCCAACGCTGCGCAGCTGGAACTGACCCAGGCGGTCGGCAGCAGCAGCCTGTCGGAGGCGCCGGACAAGCTCAGCCGTTGCGGCGTGGACCTGTTCCGGGCGGAAGCTTGCGAGCAGCCGCTGGTGGCAGGCTGCTCGGCGTGGCTGGCGTGCCGCCTGATTCCCGAGCCGCACAACCAGAACACCTACGACCTGTTCATCGGCGAGGTAGTCGGGGCCTGGGCCGACACGCGGGTGTTCCTGGACGGCCACTGGCGTTTCGAAGACGCCGGTCCGGAATGGCGCAGCCTGCATTACATTGCCGGGGGAAATTACTACGCCATCGGCGAAGCCTTGCAAGCGCACGTCAACGAAGAGGACGCCAAACCGGCGGTCTGATGTATCCCGATGCTGCAGGCAGGGACGACCTCCTGTTGTCCTACATTCCAATCAGTGTTTCTCGACCTACTCATTGCCAGAGGGTTTGGAGATACTCCTCATTCGTCGGGTGGTTTTTTTGACAAGCTTCCCACGAACTCGCGGGGGCTCATGGATGGTCATGAGGCGCGAGGTGAAGGCAGTCAGCAGGGCGGAAAATAATTACCGGGACAAGCTCTTGGACACCAACAATAAAGAACCAATTGCGATGGACGCTGCGGATATCAGCGCGCCGCGCGTTGCATTTGACCTGCAACTGCGGCTTCTGGGCGCTTTGCTTGCCCTGTGCGTGTTGACATCGCTGGCGCTGTTGAGCGTGCTCGGCTTCGTCCAGTGGCGCACGTTGAATGAGCAGGCGGCGTTGGCCGCGGCGCGCGCCACCGTGGTCGCCAAGGAGCATGCCGACAAGGTGTTCGAACTGAATGCGGCGCTCAAGGGACGGGTCGAAGATGCACTCGCAGGAATGAGCGAAGAACGCATCCGTGCCGAGCAAAGGAATATCCATACCAAATTGCGCCGCATGATCGCCGGTTTGCCGCAGGTGATCGCCGTTGGCGTGATAGGAAAGAACGGCGACGTACTGGTGCACAGCCGCGACTATCCGGTGCCGCCCATCTCGATTGCGGACCGTGATTACTTCATTGCACTGCGAGACGGCAAGCAAGAGTCCGTCTCGCCGATCGTGGTAGGGCGGCGGGCGCTGCAGCCGCTGTTTACCGACGGCGTGGCCCGGCGATCGGAAGACGGTGAATTCCAGGGGATCATTCTGGTGTCCCTTGATCCCAATTATTTCCTGTCGTTTTACGAAGAAATGCTGCCGGGTGAGATGCATCAGTCGCTGTCGCTGGTGCGGCAGGATGGCGCCATCCTGGTGCGGTATCCGAAAATGCCGGGCCAGGTCGCCGTCGTGCCACCGTCCGCGCCATTCTTTCTTGGCATCGGAACTGACCCGATCTCGGGTGCACTGACCGGTGTCTCGCCCTTGGACGGGACGAAAAAAATCATCGCCTACCGTCGTGTCGCCAATCACGATCTCTACGTCGTATCGGCTGGTTCGCTATCCCACGTCTGGAATTCCTGGCTCTCTTATATGGCGCTGGCGGCGGGTTTGCTGCTGGTGCCGAGCGGCCTGCTCTGCGGGATCATCATTTTCGCCATCCGCAAAGTCAAGGATCAGCGCGTCGCATGGGGGCACTGGCGTCATGAATTCACCTTGCGCCACAAGGCCGAGTCCACCTTGCGCGAATCGCAGAAGTTCGAAGCCCTGGGTAAGTTGCTGGGCCGCGTGGCGCACGATTTCAACAATTGCCTGATGGTGGTCACGACCGGCATCCAGATCATCCGCGTCAAGCGCATCGCCGGCGTCGAGAAGCAGATTGACGCCATCGAACGCGCCGTCAACGGCGGGCAGCAACTGACGCGGCAACTGCTCGGCGTGAGCCGTCGCCAGCCGCTCAAGCCGGAGATCTTTTCGCTGCAGACACGCATGTCCGAGTGGCAGACCCTGCTGCTCAACCCAATTGGCGCCGAGCGCTGTACGGTCGTGGTGGAGCCCGACACCTGGCCGGTCTGCGTTGATCCGATCGAGTTGCAGCTGGCGCTGATCAACGTGCTCATGAACGCGCGCGACGCCAGCCCTCAGGAAGGCGGGATCACGCTGCAGATTGGCAACGTGCTCAAGCGCAATGAGTTGCAGGCGCACGATTATTTTGTGCGCCTCGCCGTCATCGACCACGGCATAGGCATGTCCGAAAGCGCGCGCAGGCAAGCATTCGACCCTTTGTTCACGACCAAGGAAGCGGGCAAGGGAACCGGGCTGGGATTGTCGCAGGTGCAGAATTTTGCGCGCGCAGCGGGCGGCCATGTCGAGCTGGAAAGCACGCTCGGCATCGGCACCACGGTATCCATCTTCCTGCCGGCCGCCGACGGGGCGCCGCATGTGCAGGAGCCCGCTGCAGCGCCTGCCGCAGTCAAGCCGCTCAAGCTGCTGCTGGTCGAAGACAACCTTGACGTCGCCGACGGCATCATCACGCTGCTGCAGACAGCCGGGCACACCGTCACACATATGAAAAACGCGATGGAAGCGGAGCAATTCCTGTTGAGCAACCAGGTCGAACTGGTGATCTCCGACATCCACATGCCGGGAGGCATCACCGGCATCGCGCTGGCAAAGAAACTCCAGCAGTCCCACCCGGCGCTGCCGGTGATCCTGATCAGCGGCTATGCCGAAGACTTGCAATCGGCGATGAAGAGCGGCTTCAAGGTGGTGTCGAAACCGTTCTCGCTGGAAGCCATCAACCAGCATTTGCGGATTGACGACAATCCGCCGGGCTAGGGGATGAACTGCGAAAGAGCCTGCGGCTTTTTCGCTACAACGGACGTCTTTCCTTCCATCCGACCCCCGTCGGACAAGCTGCGCTTCACGCCCTCCCTGGCGCACGTTTGCCATGTCAACGGGCTTCTCTGTTTTCCCGCAATGCCGAGGTCGCCACCTGCGATTGTAGAAGCGCTTATGCACGCGCGTTCGCGCCTGTTCAATTAAAAATGGTGAATTACTTTCATAATGATAGTAATATTACTTTCGAAATGATAGTGGCGCCTTTTTTTGACTGATCTGCCGACGTGGAGATGAAAACAATGAGCAACGTAACCAGCTACCGCCCTGGCGGACCGACTTTGCCCCGAACAGCCGTGCCGGGCCGTTCTTCCCGGAGCGGGCAATAACATGAGTGCCCTGCGTAATCCCGCCGAAGCCAACCGCGTGCTTTATATCGCCGCCATCGTTTCGTCGCTGGTGATGTTGGATTCCAATGTGGTCGCGGTCGCGTTACCGACGATCGCACGTTCCATCGGGGCGGATTTTTCGGCCCTGCAATGGGTCATTACTGCTTACGTCCTTCCTTTCGCCGCATTGCTGCTCGCCGCCGGCTCATGGGCGGACATCTACGGCCGCAAGAAAGCCATCTTGCTGGGGCAGTTCATCTTCGCGCTGGCGTCGCTGTTCTGCGGCATCGCCACCTCGCCGCTGCTGCTGAACCTGGCGCGGGCCGTGCAGGGTATTGGCGCCAGCCTGTTGCTGACCGCGGCGCTGGCCATCATCAACAACGAATTCCAGGGCAAGGAGCGCGCCCGGGCCTATGCATTCTGGGGATCTTGCCTTGGCATCGCCATCACCTGCGGTCCCATCATCGGCGGCGTGATCTCGAGCTACTGGGGCTGGAATTGGGTGTTCCTGATCAATGTCCCGATTTGCGCCGTACTGATGTTCGCCACGCAAAAAATCATTCCGGAATCGAAATCCCCGCTCGCCCGGAAACTGGACTATGCCGGCGTGGCCACCTTCAGCGTCGGCCTGTTCCTGCTCACCTGGGCAGTCATCGACGGTAATGCGCTCGGCTGGAGCAGCGTCGCCATTTCCTTGCGCCTTGCCGGCGGCATCGTCTTGCTGCTGCTGTTTGTCGCCGTGGAGCAGCGTCAACAGGATCCGATGGTCGATTTTTCGCTGCTGAGGACGTCGCGTTTCATTGGCAGCGCGCTGGCGATGATCGGTTATGCCGGCGGTGCGCAGGTGATGATCTTTTATCTTCCCGTTTATCTGCAGAAAGCCTATGGATATGAACCTGCGGCAGCCGGCCTGGCGATGTTGCCGTTTGCGCTGCCGATGTTCCTGATTCCCAAGGTGGGCGCGCGCCTGTCTTCGCTGATTTCGTCGAAGGCCATCCTGGGCATGGCGCTGGCGATCGCGGCGTCCGCCAATGTGCTGATGGCGTTGGTGAGCGTTGCGGACACGAGTTATGGCGCCTTCGCTGCGGTGATGATCCTGGCCGGAGTCGGCGCCGGATTGCTGAACAGCGAAACGGCGAAAGCCTTGCAAGGCGCCATTCCGGCGGAGCGCGCCGGCATGGCATCAGGCGTCAGCGCCACGATCCGCTTCACCGGTTTGCTGCTCAGCGTCGCCGCCCTGGGCGCCGTGCTGGCCGCGACCACCACCAGGCTATTTTCGGATCGGGCCGCGCGCCTTGGACTTTCTCCCGACGCTGCGCGGGAACTGGCCAGACATTTCGTTGCAGGCGAAGCAGCGCAAGTGCAATCCGGCGGTGTCGATTTCTCACGCTATCAGGACGCGCTGCGCCACGCCTTCGATGCGGGCTTCGCCTATGCCTGCATTGGCGCAGCACTGATCGCGGCGGTGTGTCTTGCGCTGATGTATCTGGTCATGCCCAGGGAGAGGGGCTTGTCGGCAAACACCCCGGCTGATCTGAATTCCGTTGTGGTCCCGGGAGAGTAAGCACCGTCCCGCAAGGCGTTCATCCCGGAGGCGCTTTCAAGGTCGCGGCGTCGTGGGCTTCCCGATGCGATGAATGACAAAAATTCTGCCGGGGGAAGTTGCGGCAGGCAATTGACAATTTGCAGTAAACCTATCGGAGATCAATGAATGAAAATCGGCTCAACACTGGCGGCCCTGATCTTGGCTGCAATCGCCTCCGCGCCGATTGCGGCGAACGCGGCGAACGCGGCGGACACGCCATCGGTCAGCTATCGTCACGCCACGGTCAACAACATCGACATTTTTTATCGGGAAGCGGGCAATCCGAACGCGCCTGCCTTGCTCCTGCTGCACGGTTTTCCTTCGTCGTCGGCAATGTTCCGCGATCTGATGCCGTTGCTGGCAGATCGTTTTCATGTCGTGGCGCCGGACTATCCGGGCATGGGCGCCAGCGAAGCGCCCGCGGTTGAAAAATTCAAGCCGACCTTCGACAACCTCGCGGCCGTGATGACGGATTTCGCTGCCAGGCTCAATCTGTCCAGCTATATTCTGTACATGCAGGATTTTGGCGGTCCGGTCGGCATGCGCATGGCGGTGCGCAATCCGGAGCGCGTGAACGGATTGATCATCCAGAATACACCGGTCTCGCTCGACGGTTGGGACGCCAGGAGGCTTGCCGCAATCCAGGCCGGCGCCGTCGGTCCGATGACGCCCGAGAAGCGCGCGGCGGCGGCGGCGCGCGTCGTGCAGGCAACGTCGAACCTGCTGCACCAGTTCGGCGCCGCGCACCCGGAGCAACTCAATCCTGATTTCTGGGCGGTCGACGCCTATGCATTGAACGACCCGGACAAGCGTCGCATCATGACCGATCTGCAACTCGATATTCCATCGAGCCTGGCGCTGTATCCGGTCTGGCAGGACTATCTGCGTACCCGGCAACCGCGCACGCTTGTCGTATGGGGACGCAACGATCCGATTTTCTCGCCCAATGGCGGCGACGTCGTCAAGCGCCTGATTCCGGCTGCCGAAGTCCGCTATTACAACACCGGCCATTTTGCGTTGGAAGAGAACGGCGCCGATATCGCCGGTGAGATCCGGCGTCACTTTCCGTGAAGCGGTGAAGGGCGTTGGCATTGGGTTGCGAACATGGCTGAATGACCGCCGGCATCATTGTTCGACAAAAAATAAAAAAGCCGCTGAAACTTGTGTTTGAGCGGCTTTTTGACGACTTCTGCTGTTGTTCTTGCTCTGCTTCTGGTGCCTGAGACCGGAATCGAACCGGTACGCCCCTTTCCAGGTAAGCGGCGGATTTTAAGTCCGCTGTGTCTACCAATTTCACCACTCAGGCCCTGAGTGTTTCCGGCGTAGGAGGCCGGAAAAGGAACGCATTATAGCAGCGACTTCGGCGGGAATGAGTCCAATGTTTCCGCTGCATCACGCATTTCGCGGTTTTTATCGATGCCGCAGACTTCCCCAACGCCGGGACGGATTGCGGGTCTGCGCCATTTCCGGTCAACAACACCTGCGCCAGGTAGTAAAATGCAGGCTATTCCAATTCAAATCGGTTGAGACCATGACGCAAGCTGTATTGAAGACAGTTCAATGTATTTCGCCGGCCGGTTTGCATTCCATGGCTTACAAAGAGTGGGGCGATCCGCTCAATCCGAACGTGCTGGTTTGCGTCCACGGCGTGACGCGCGTGAGCGACGATTTTGACGTGATGGCGCGCGACCTGTGCGACACCTATCGGGTGGTATGCCCCGACGTGGTGGGGCGCGGCCGTTCCGGACGCCTGGGCAATCCGCAGCATTACGCCATCCCGCAGTACGTCAGCGACATGGTGACGCTGCTGGCGCGGCTCAATGCCGACAGCGTCGACTGGTTCGGCACGTCGATGGGCGGCCTGATCGGGATGGGACTGGCGTCGTTGCCGGACAATCCGATACGCCGCCTGGTCCTCAACGATATCGGCCCGTCCATCAACGGTGCGGCGCTGGCGCGCATCGGCGAATACATCGGCCAGGACGTGCGCTTCGCCACGTTCGATGAAGCAGCGCTCTATATCCGCACGATTTCGGCGAGCTTCGGTCAGCATACCGATGAGGAATGGCACAAGCTGGCAAGCGACGTCCTGCGGCAGGACGAAGAGGGCAAGTGGAAGCGTCATTACGACTTGCGCCTGGCCGAGCCGTTCAAGACCATGACGCCGGAAGCGGCCAGCATCGGCGAAGCCATGCTGTGGGCCGCCTACGACGCGATCCGCTGTCCAACGCTGCTGGTGCGCGGCGCACAGTCCGACCTGCTGCTGCCCGAGGTGGCGCAGGCCATGACACAACGCGGTCCCAAGGCGAAACTGGTGGAGCTGGAGGGCGTCGGCCATGCGCCGACCTTCATGCATGCTCAGCAAATCCAGGTCGCCAAGGACTTTTTGCTCGGTTGATTGCATCCCTGACCGGGCTCTTATTGATTGAGAGGAAACATCATGACAGTTCAACGTCTGCACGTCGGCAAGCGTCTTTCCGAGGTCGCCATCCATAACGGCACCGTCTACCTGGCCGGCCAGATCGCCGAAGACACCACCCAGAACATCGAAGGCCAGACGCGCGAAGTGCTGGGCCACATCGATCGCCTGCTGGCCGAAGCCGGCAGCAGCAAGGAACATATCCTGTCGTGCCAGATCTACATCGCCGACGTCAAGGATTTCGAAGGCATGAATGCTGTCTGGGATGCCTGGGTGGCAACCGGCAACACACCGCCGCGCGCGACCGTCGAAGCCAAGCTGGCGCGTCCGGAATTGCTGGTCGAGATCATCATCGTCGCCGCTCAAAAGTAAATTTTCCAACGCACACTTTCCGACACCGCGGTCTTCAACGTTTATCGAATCAGGCAAAGGTTTCATGGTTTCTGTCGTCGCAGTTCAGCAGGAGGGCAACGCCTCCATCGTCGCCGGCCTGAGTCCGGAAGACAGCGCGCGCGTGCTAGAGGCGCTGGCCTTCGTCGAGCCGATCTATCGCGGCAAGCCGATCACGTCGGGGCAGGATGCGCTGGCATTCGTCCAGGGCGTAGCCGGTGTGCTGACGGCGCTCAACGTCGACGCCGAAACGCGCATCGCCGGGCTGCTGTTCGAGTTGCATATCATCGACCTCGATACGGCGGCGACGATTGAAGAACGCTACGGCAAGGACATCGCCGATCTGGTCGCCGGCGTGCGCCAGTTGATGCGTTTCCATGGCCTGACCTTCCAGCATCCCCAGGAAGTCCTGCGCGGCAAGAACGCCGCGCAACAGGCAGCGGCGCAGATCGAGACGCTGCGCAAGATGCTGCTGGCGATGGCCACCGACATGCGCGTGGTGCTGGTGCGCCTGGCCTCGCGCGTGACGACCTTGCGCTACTTCGCCGAGAACAAGATGGAGAACGAGACCACCGCGCAATACGCGCGCGAGACCTTCGATCTCTACGCGCCGCTGGCCAATCGACTCGGCATCTGGCAGCTCAAATGGGAACTGGAGGATTTGTCCTTCCGTTTCATTGAGCCGGTCACGTACAAGCGCATCGCCAAGATGCTGGAAGAAAAGCGCATCGAGCGCGCCGAGTTTGTCGCCACCGCCATCGAGCGTCTGCGCACCGAACTGACGGCCGCCGACATCAAGGCGGAAGTCTCGGGCCGTCCCAAGCACATCTACAGCATCTGGAACAAGATGCGCGGCAAGTCCATCGATTTCTCCGAGCTCTACGACGTGCGCGCCTTCCGCGTGATCGTCGACGACGTCAAGGATTGCTACACGGTGCTCGGCATCATCCACAATATCTGGGTGCCGATTCCCAAGGAATTCGACGATTACATTTCGCGACCCAAGCAGAACGGCTATCAGTCGCTGCACACCGTCGTGGTGGCCGAAGACGGCCGTCCGCTGGAAGTGCAGATCCGCACGCGCGAGATGCATCACTTCGCCGAATACGGCGTGGCGGCGCACTGGCGCTACAAGGAAAGCGGCGGTTCCAATTTCGCCGCGCAGAAGTACGATGAAAAGATCGCTTGGTTGCGCCAGCTGCTGGCATGGAAGAGCGAAGTCTCCGACGCGGTCGTGGAGCAGGAAGAAGTGCGCCGCGACTGGGTCGAGAAGCTCAAGTCGACTACGCTCGACGAGCGCATTTACGTCTTGACCCCGCAGGCGCGCGTGATCGAATTGCCGAGCGGCGCCACACCGATTGACTTCGCTTATCACCTGCACAGCGACGTCGGCCATCGCTGCCGCGGCGCGCGCGTCGACGGCGTCATGGTGCCGCTGAATACGCCGCTCAAGAACGGCCAGACCGTCGACATCATCACCGTCAAAAGCGGCCCAGGAGTTGGTCCTTCGCGCGACTGGCTGAGCCCCGGCTATGCCGCCAGCTCGCGTACGCGCTCCAAGGTGCGCGCCTGGTTCAACGCCATCGAACAGGAAGAGACGCTGGCGCACGGCCGCACCGTGCTGGAAAAAACGCTGCAGCGCGAAGGCAAGACCGCCGTCAACCTGGAAGAACTGGCGCATAAGCTCGGGTTCGGCAAGGTCGATGATCTGTGCCTGTCGCTGGGCAAGGATGAATTCAGCCCGCGCCAGATCGAGCAGATGCTGCATGAGGGCGAGGAGGGCAAGGATAATCGTCCGACTGAACCCGATGAAGCCTCCATCACGCGCAAGAGCCGCGCCTCCAGCGTGGTGCAGGGCGCCAAGTCCGGCGTGCTGGTGGTCGGCACCGAAGGCCTGATGACGCAGCTGGCGCGTTGCTGCAAACCGGCGCCGCCCGACACCATCGTCGGCTTCGTCACGCGCGGCAAGGGCGTGTCGATCCATCGGCTGACTTGCAAGAATTTCACCGAGATGAGCAGCAAGGCCCCCGAACGCGTCATCCAGACCGAATGGGGCGCCTCGGGCAAGGACACGGTCTACCCGGTCGACATCTTTGTGCTGGCCGGCGACCGCCAGGGTTTGTTGCGCGATATTTCGGAAATCTTCCTGCGTGAAAAAATCAACGTCATCGGTGTCAGCACGCAAAGTATGAAGGGACAGGCGCGCATGGGCTTCACCGCCGAGATCGGTTCGACCGCGCAATTGCAAAAGGCGCTGACCGTGATCCGCGAAGTGAAGGGCGTGCTGGAAGCCAGGCGGCAGTAGGCGTGGCGGGCGGTTGCATGATTTCTGAAAAGCTGCCGGTGAAGATTATTTGAAAAATTCTTCAGCGGGACTAGCCAAAAATAAAAAATGCCCCTATAATCTCGCTTCTTCACTAGGCGCGTAGCTCAGCTGGTTAGAGCACTACCTTGACATGGTAGGGGTCGTTGGTTCGAGTCCAATCGTGCCTACCA
>Ga0105240_10000302_pt1 | contig 96210 bp, 80 predicted proteins | sample KBSC54metaG_FD_80426 | JGI IMG/M metagenome (GOLD analysis project Ga0105240, IMG submission 80426) | Corn rhizosphere microbial communities from Kellogg Biological Station, Michigan, USA - KBS C5-4 metaG | ecosystem: Host-associated > Plants > Roots > Rhizosphere > Soil | place: Michigan, USA...
CACTTTCCACCAGGATCGGCGCATACGTTCTTTGTAAATTTTAGCAAAAATAGTAATTAGGAATTTGGAACAAGAAATTTGTTTCTAATACTTTTTTAGCATCGTATTTATTTCAATGTGAGCGCTGTATGATTATTTATCGCTCTCTTTCCTTTCATTATCACAACAATAAGCGTGGTGAAATTTAATATTTCTGCACTCAAAAAATCTTTCGAATCTTTGCACCCGATAATAGCGGTTATTCTTTTTTCTGCTTTTATTGCAAAGCATATTGTATAGTTTTTCGTCTATATAAAACGCACAGCTATAAACCAAAACTATCACACCACTATGAATATTGGAACAGGCATCCGCTCTATTAGAGTTAAGAAAGGTATAACCCAATCCCAACTGGCAGACCTCACAGGTCTCTCTCCCACATCAATATCGCAGATAGAAAAAGGGGTAAAACGCCCAAGCTCAAAAAATCTTACAAAAATTTGTGAAGCGCTGGAAGTACCCGAAGCATTAATTTATTTGCTTGCCATGGAGCAGGAGCATATTCCCGAGCACATGAAGCCAATGTACGACATGCTTTTCCCTTCTATAAAAAACATGCTGCTCACTATTCTTGATGAGAATGAAGATGGCCTTGATAACAGCAAAAAGCCAGATAGCGAAAAATAACACTTATTCCTGCCACAGGAAAGGGAATAGTATTACTCCCAACACCACTACCAGAAGGTCCAGCATCAGCAGTATTAGTGCCAGCGTCCACCAGCCTGGCTGATATACCGGCGATATAGCCTTCATAGCCAGGTTGCTCAGCATCATCAGTACAGGTGTCACCAGTGGGAAGCCCAGTATGGCCATCAGGGCAGAGTTCTGTTGCGCTCTGGCCGCTATCGCTGACAAAAACGTAAATACTACCGATAAACTTATACTGCCCACTGTACTTATCACCACAAACAGGCCCACCTGCACCAGCGGCATGCCTAACAATATGGAAAATAATAACAGGCTCACCAGGCTCATAACAAGCATAAGTGTTACGCTGTATATCATTTTTGCCAGCAAAAAAGTAGTGGGCTTTACAAGTGTGAAATAGTAGCGGAAACGGTTAGGGTGCTCCTGCAAAAAGCTTTTTGCTACAGAGTTTACTGCTACAAACAGTTGCGTAAGCCAAAACAAAGCATTCCATATGCGCGCTTCAGGTTGTCCGCTCATCATATATACTACAAACACAGTAGCGCCTACATATAGCAGTACGCCAAATAATGTGTGCTTTTGCCGCCATTCTATCAATAAATCCTTGCGAACAAGCGAGAGAAGATGTCCTTGTGCCATACCGTGCTTCAAAGGTAGCAATATGAAGGAAAAAAATTTACGAAAACCTGTTTGTATTTTTACAAAACTCCTCTATCTTTGCAATCCCAAAGTTCTTAAACACAATGCGGAAGTAGCTCAGTTGGTAGAGCATCACCTTGCCAAGGTGAGGGTCGCGGGTTCGAGTCTCGTCTTCCGCTCTAAAGATTCCAAGCCTTCATTGGTTTGGAATTTTTTATTTGCACACATCTCTAAAAAGTGTGCTGGAATGCCCTGGTGGCGGAACTGGTAGACGCGCAGGACTTAAAATCCTGTTTCCAGCAATGGAAGTACGGGTTCGATTCCCGTCTGGGGCACAGATAGTATTATCGAAGTTTAAAAAAGCCTGCAAATTGTTGATTTGCGGGCTTTTTATTTACCACCAATTCATCAATTTTTTCAAAAACGATCAAAGTTAATCAGCGTCATTCGTGGCGTTCGTTTTTTTAAAAAAAAGACGCGCTGATTATTGACTAACTATTTGATTGTCAGACATGTAAACAGGGCTTACATCTTGTTAATTAGAGCAAGCATTTCCAACTTTATTAACTATAAAAATGTTGGTTATGATAGAAAAAAGCTTTGGGTTATTCTTCTTCTTGAAGAAGCCCAAAAACACTGGAAGTGAAGAACGCTACATTTATTTACGGGTGACTGTTGACGGCATCTCCAAAGAAGTGTCAACTAAGAGAATGTGGTCGCAAGCAAGATGGGATGGCAAAGCAGGACGACCAAAAGGCAAAACGGAAGATGTAACAAAGCTTAATGTTTTCCTTGATTCAATACGTTCGAATGTTTACAGTATTAAAAGCAAGTTGATTCTTGCGGAAAAAGACATCACTGCAGACGTTATAAAGAATCACCTAAGTGGAAAAGGAGACGAAAAAAAAATGTTAGTCGCTACTTTTCGCGATCACAATAAAAAGATTGAAGATCTTATCGGGGTTGACTATAAATACAGGACCTTCCAGCGATATCGTACTACATTGTCTCATACTAGTTGTTTTATTGACTGGAAATATTGCAAGTCGGATATAGAACTGAAAGATTTAAATTATGAGTTTGCTAATGATTTCGCATTTTGGTTAAAGACAGTAAAGAAATGTAATCATAATTCAACCATGAAGTATATAAGTACCTTAAAGAGCGTGCTTTTGGAGTGCAAAAAGAAAAAGTGGCTGAAAGATGACCCTTTCATTGAGTTCAGCACGGCGATGCAAGAAGTTGAAATAAATCCTCTCGACAATGAAGAACTAATTAGGATTAGACAAAAGGATTTTGGTATTCCCAGGTTAGATTTAGTGAAAGATATATTCATTTTCAGTTGTTACACTGGCTTAGCTTATATTGAAGTAGCCAATCTTACTGAAGCAAATGTGACAATTGGATGTGATGGCCAACAGTGGATTTTCACAAGACGTGAAAAGACCGGCTCAAATCAGAGAATTCCTATATTGCCGATAGCGTTGGATATTATCAATAAGTATCGAGGCGAGGATAAGGTCTCAAAGCATGGGCATTTACTTCCTATTTTAAGTAATCAAAAAATGAATTCTTATTTAAAGGAAATAGCTGATTCCTGTAGGATCAAGAAGAAGCTAACTTTTCACTTGGCGCGTCACACTTTTGCTACGACAGTGACATTGAGCAATGGGGTGCCAATCGAAAGTGTTTCCAAAATGCTTGGCCATAAATCATTAAAGCAAACACAACATTATGCGAAGGTCGTGGACTTGAAAGTGAGCCACGATATGGCGCAATTATTGGAACGTATTTCCTAAAATTATTAAAAGGGTGAGGTGAAAAACCTTCACCCTTCATATGCCTTTAATAAGAATTTTACTACCGAGTTCGGGATTATACGAAGGGGAATAGCTTATATAACCGAAGTCTTCAAGTTCCTTTATACACTTATGGTAGGTCATGAAATTTCCTATGTGTGATAACCTCATTAATTTGCGTCTCGAAATTCTTATAGGCGAAGTTGGGTCAGACGAAGTTGCGAGCAGTATAATACCCCAAAACATTGCCACGTGCCACACCGTGATGCGTTCATCTTTTGTTATCAGCGCTAAATAAGGTTTAAATATGTTCAGATCAACTTGCACTTAACGGGAGTTTGATGGGAACAAGGAATTAATCTCCTGAAGACTGTACCTCCACGAACCACTAATTTTCACCGGATTGAGCTTGCCACTTATTCTAAGATTTTGCAGAGTACCTGGCGATGCTTTTAAGATCTTTCGGGCTTCGCTGCTTTTTACCCAATCATCCTTTTTTTCGGCTTTTGGAATACCAGCTAGCATTCTTTTAATATCGTCCAGCAATTGAATTCTGAACATTTGTAAATCGTCCTTTGTCACTATTTCCGCACTCATACTTTTGTAATTTACTTGTCAGTTTACAATGGCGCCACAAAATCCACTTTGCTCTTTCTTCTATGATCGTAAGAAGGTCGATACTTAATATATCCATAGTCATTTAACTCCCGGATACATTTGTGATAGGTCCCTAGCCCGGAAATCTTTGCCACTTTCATAACTTCGTTACTTTTAACCAATATGGAATGGTCATCAGTCATTGTGGCCTGTTTTACTAAAGCGCAAAACAGGCTAATGTGGCTTACCCCGATCCTCGGATCATGGGATATGTTATCCAAAAATGAAATCAATATGGATGAATAGTTATCCATTAATTGCCTGGAATGTAGTAGTTCATATCAAACCATGCCTCCTCACTGCTATCAGCTGCGAATCCGGCACTTCTAACCACAGCAAGACTTACGGCGTCTGTCATTGCCGTCGCTACTATGGCGGCAATACGTTTTAACGACAAACCCTGCTTGGCGGCCTCAAGCTGCAGCCAATAATAAATGGAATACCGGGCGACAGAAGTTATGCTTAGGAGCGTTTGCCGCTCATAGTTTGATAAATGCTCGTTGTTTAATAATGGTTGTTCAAAATTTGTTATGACCGATTTAATTGCCGCATAATCCGCCTCAGTATTAATAGCGGCATCTTTAACGACACGTATAAGACTATCCATCATTATTTTAGTGTAAGAGGAATAGTTGCATTGCGCAATTATATTTCTGAAATCGTTCCGCTTATCGCCAACAACCATAGGAACCAAAGAAAATTGTGTATCTGTTTCATTAAGATGGACTTGATTAGCGATCTTAATCACGCAGCCCGTTATTTCTGTACCAGTAACTGGATCGAATGGTAAAAGGCAAGGCTGAATATTAGATAGCAACAAATTATGGTAGTATCCGATACTGTCAAAAGGATTGGCGGGATTTGCCGGAGTTATCGCCACGGCAGAGGTGCTCAACCGGCCACTTGCAGAGAATTGAGTATGCAATTTCTGATTTACCTGTTCCTTGTGACAAGCAGATAAGCTTGCGGTTAATGCGATAATGAGTATTGTTTTAGTTTTCATTTTTTATAGTTTGATGTCGATGTTGGGTTATGGTTTGCGGTTAGGAAGGCCAGCAAGACCTTCCTTTTTTCGACCGCATTTCAATCAATAGTTATTAAAATTTTAAACAGGGAGATTAGGAAATTCCGTGGCTTTTCCTTGAGGAACGTCTTTGACTATTTCGATGTACCTCATCATCCTTGCCCGCCTTTTGACCTTCTTTCTGGTCTTGCTTTGCAGATTGGTCATTCGTCTCCCTTTGAGCGGCGCCAAGCTTTAGACTTCCGTCATATCGGTTGATTGTTTTAAACTGGGGGCTTGCCTCCACAAAAAGCTTTTGTTCGACTCCATCATTGATGATGGTAACTGATTGGCGATTCCCTTTCTGTAGCGAATCAATTAACTCCTTCCTGGTTTTTTCATCTGACAGCTCCTTAATAGGCAAAGTGGCAAGTTTTGCTTCCAGGTCGAAATCAGGTCTACGTTTGATCTGGTAATTCCCTTTATCGTCAATTTCTTTGAAATCGATATTAACCCAGTTTGCATATTTCTCGCTTTCTTTGCTGACAAATTCTTTAAGAACTGAGCGTCCTTCCATTAGGTTATAGGCTTCTTTTAGGGTAATTGTGCTGTTCACCCATTCGCCTTTATGATCTTCACCTTCACCCTTTTTAATTGCCTGTTCAGGCCTGTTTACATAAAATAGTTGCTTGAGAGGCTCGGAACCTTCTTTATTTAGTTGAAGTTCATAACTATTAAAGAAATAGTTATCCTGCTCAGAGCGGCGGAAATTCAGGTTAGCCTCCACTTTATCCCTGCCAAATTCATGGTTATATTTTAACTGAAAATCTGGTACGCCACTCTTGATATTTTTGTCTATGTCCATATCCAGCAAATTGCCGAAGCCAGTGTACATCACCTGTTTTTTCAGGGACTCTATATTTTTCTCGTTCATGACATTAAGTTTTAAATCTGATTTATGATTATTAACAACACTCTGTGTTAGCGCGGTGGTGCTCGTTTTAACGACGATATACTGTTTGGCGGCTTCAAAGAAGTGTCGCCGAACGCATCAGCGTTTTGTTCTTTATTTTTACCGATAAGTGCCTGCCGCCATTTTGCTCCATTAACTGTAAGGACAGATATTTTTTATCTGGTATGGTAAACCTGGATAAGGCGATGCATATGGTTTGTTCTGAGGCATGGGGAATTCCGCCAATATTTCCAAGCGTGTAAAGGGGTGTCATTTCTATCTCCTGTTCCGCCGTGCGCTTTATTCTTTTCTTATCATGGATGAAGAATCGCAGTGACTGAATGGTATAGTCAATGGAAGAATGGTTTTGTAAGGATACCTGGAAATAGAGCACATCATCATGAGAATAGACGCCTTTAACATCGAGCACGATATTGTAGTCCGCATCTATCAACCCTTTAATAATTCGGTCACGGCTGATTATCTTTTGGGCATCGGCGGCGATAACATTGTTGGTTGCATTAGCGCTGAAAACGGCCACCGGCTGCGGCGTGACCTGGGGATTAATAATCCACATATTCAGGTTTGCCGGCTCATCCGAATAATCAAGTATATAAGGATAGAAACTACCATCGGCGGTAATGACCGTGAGGTTACTCTGCGCAAAGCCTTGTTTGGCCGCCTTAAGCTGCAAAACATTTTCTACACCTATGGCTTTCTGTGCCAATACATCGGCGCTCCCTTTATCCACGCTTTTTATAGCGTAGGGAAAGATTAGGTTGGTTGTTTTGTTGTAGGTTATTTCCAGCGGGTAAGGCGGAATAACAGATGCTTTTTGAACCGGTATATCCTGGGCAAATGCGCCGGTTAATGATAGAAAGAGGATAATTCCGGTTATCCATACTGCACTGATCTTTTTCATCTTTGGAATTTTGAATGATTAAACTTGTACTGTTAATTGGATTGTTTTTGCTTTTCGTCGCGGAGTAAAACACGGTAGCCCGCCTTAACGGTCACTTTCACCAGTCTTACCTTGCGGCTGAATAAGGTTTTAGCGGCTGCTATGCCTGCACTGGCCGCCTGTGCGCCGAGCGATGGGTCATAAGTGGTAAAGCCTAAGTTTTGGATGCTTTGGTCAGCACTTTCTTTGGCAACGTCGCGGGTAATAGCACCCGGTATATAAATACCCTCTGCGCCATCCATGTCGTACACGGTCAGGTCCACCGGGAAAATCGAGTTACGATAGCGGATGCTATTTATTTTCACAATGAGCCGCTCGCCACTCAAAGAGGCCACGCCAAACACAAAATTGTCTTTAGGTATCAGCAAGCCATTTATGTAAATGTCATTTGTTAGCTGGAGCTTTATTGTCGCTCCTGTAACCAAAGTTTGACTTTCATAAACGGCAGCACTGATCGCATTTGCAGTATCCGTTATAGCATCTGTATTATTTAGGGAATAAAATCCGTTGGCTCGTTCAGGGAAAATGAAATCCTGGCTATTGTTGCCCTGGAGCGTTGATATGATATGTTCATTCCCTGATGCAGACACCGGATACACCTGGCCCTTGTTCGTCAGGGACTGCTCCTGTAAGCGCTTTTGCACTAATTCAGGATGCTGGATTTCCTGTATCTTATCGAGCATTGAAGAGAGTTGCTTCATTTCAGGGTCATCTGTAGTTCCGGTATTTGCTTTTTGCATGGCTTCCTGTAGTTGCTGCAGGCTTCTATCACCGAGCCCCTGTTCGCTATTGCTATAGTCAGGCTTAGCAGCCGGCTGCGGGTGATTAAGCTGCTGTTTCAGGATTGCCAACTTTTCATCAACCTGTGCTTCATTACTGGCAAGGGAGTTTTTCGAGCTATAACTGCCCGGAAAACTGTGTAGGGCCGAACTTGTATTTTCAATTGCAGCGATTTTGCCATTTGAATCCGGGTTAAGACCACTTGCGCTATCCTGTTTGTAATAAGGGTCGTCCTTTATCGCTTCTTTCAGTTTGAGCGAATCTTTTTCCGCTTGCTGGTAAAAGCTCAGCTTGTTTTCATCGCTATCTGCTTTGAGCCGCGCGGCAGGAAGCTGGATGTTCAAGCCTTCCTTTTGAGGTAGCGATTTGGCCTGTGCTCCTGTGCCTCCGCCTAATGACCAGAAGAAAAAAGTCGCGAAAGGAAAGGCCAATAGTGGCAAGACCAATAAAAATTTTCTTTGTCGCTTATTTGCTGTTTGATTGTTCATTGCTGTTTGTATTAAAAGTTTGATGGATTTTTAAATGACTGGAATCGGTACTGTTTTTTACCGGCGACCTGATGGTGCTTCGCATGCGTTGTACCGGGGGAATATTTTTTTCGCCACTTATGGCCGTTGAAATAATATAAAGACTGATATTGCCGGCGGTCAGACAGAATATAACTAAGAGAAACTTTAGCCTGGCAGGCGACCAACCGGCTGCTTTACTATTTAGATACCGGGCAATCCGTGACTGAAGCTGTAGCAGGTATTGGTAAGACCTGTTAGTTTGTGCCTGGCCGGTACCCGCCGTGTTCATTACTTTTTTCATCTTACCTGTTTTGGATGCTTAAGTCTTTATTGTCGATGATGCTCCATTTTTCTATCAGGAAGCCATGTGGGTTATTATCACTCTGGGACACATTGCGCAGAAACCCTTCTGTAACCAGGTTGCGGGTTACGATAGAGGTAGTGCGGATCAGCTTCTCTTTCCCGTAAAAGTGAAAAGCATAGGGATACTGGTTCAGGTCTACGGTTACGCTGTCAACACTGAGCTGCTGGCTGATATTGGAGGATATGATATCCGAATAATATCCTTGTTCTTTTAAATTTTGGTAAGCCCTTTCCGCTGAATTATCGGCGAGGTAAAGCGCTTTTGTAATGTTCGACTGAATGACTTTATCATCCGGGTCGAGGCTAAAAAAATAATGGTGGAACGTTTTTATATGGTCCCTTGCTTCCACGGCGAGATTGTCCTTGCGGTCGGCGCTGAAAGCTTCCAGCAGCTTTCCATTTACCAGTACAAATACATGCTTGTGATCACGGTCCACCATCTGAAAGCATTTCAGCGTAATCAGGCTACTAATGGCAAGGCACAGTAACATGAAAAGAATGGTGAACAACCTGTATTGCCGAAAGGCGGTATCAATATTTTTTGCTTGTCTGAACATTTTTTCCTGCTGCTTTTGAGTAAATAATTTTTCCTCTTGTGTTTTCTTAATTTGATTTTAATTAAAGGCTACGTGGTATTTTTCCCCGATAGCTTGTCCGCCATATAGTTAGTGCCGGCGGTTGTACCGCCTGTTGAGCTTGAACTGCCGCCTGAATTTGCTCCTGTCTTTTCCTTAAAGAGCTGTTTGATATCAGAAATGCCCTGTACGATCCTGCCGGTGCTGAACGCTGTTACAGAAGATGCCAGGGCAGCCGTTTTTGAGAATAGCGCATGACCGCCCACATTGATGATATAGTTGGCAATGGAAGGCACGGTAAAGTAACCGACGATACCCAGCAGCATAAAGACCAGGTAAACAGTGTTCGTATCTTTAAAATGCGGATCGGCGCTGCCGCCTGCCTGCTCGATGGCAATAAGGTTCTCCTGTATTTTTGCAATGATAGCGCCGAAGATGTTGGCGACCGGCAGCCACATGTAGACATTAATGTACCGCGCCAGCCATTGCTTTAAGGTATGCTGGAAGCCGTCAAAGACGCTCAAGCCAAAGCATAGCGGTCCGAGTATTGCCAGTACGATCAGCTTAAAAGTCCGTATTGTATCAATGCATAAAGCGGCCGCCTCGAAACAGACATTTAAAAACTCTGCTATTTCTTCCCGTATCCAGTTTTTTACGCTCCAGCCTGAATACTGTGTTGCTAAGGGATTTGGCGTTGCGGCTGGCCCTGTAGGACTATCAGGATGCGAGTATTGGTAATAACGGTCGGGATCGGTTTGCGGCGTTGTCGCCGGGGCGCTCTGCGTATTGTCCGGTGTAAGCATTTTCGATATTGCCTGGTTGGAATCGCCCACCATCGCATGAGTGGCATCCACGGTTGGTTTAAGTACACCATTGATAAGCGAAAGCACAGCGGGGAAGCTGATAATGCAAAAACCAATAGCAAAGGGCCGTAACAAGGGGTAAAAATCTATTGGTTCAGCAGCAGCTATATGTTTCCATACCCGGACAGCGATAAACCACATGGCTGCAAAGCCCGCAATCCCGCGCCCGATATTGATCAGTTGTGAGCACATGGGCATCATCTGGTCGTAGAGACTATCCAGTACACCCTGCAGGCTGTGAATGCTATCAGCGGTTCCTGCGAAGGAAAATAAGGGTAAAAGCGTGGCAATGGTTGCAATGAAAGCAACCTTTAAGGTCTGTTTTTTCATATGTCTTGGCTTATTTTCTTACCTGATCCCGTATAGCGTTTGGAGGGTTTGTTTATCATTGTATTCCCGCGCCCTTGCAATGGCGACGCTTTCCGTTTGTTCGTTAAATTGACGTAAAAACGTTAGTTGCTCCCTTCCGGCAGCATACACCCGGTCAATGGCCTGTAATCGTTCCGCATCGCTCATCCGCAATTTATTATCCGCCATTACCATCGTAAGCTCATCGAGGTTCTGAAGGCTGCGACTGACGAGGTTATTATAGACATCCATCATGTAGCTGATCTCGTCGGGGCTAAAATGCTTGTCCTGCCGAAAGCTGCCATAGGCCGACTTATACTCACTGACAAGGGCAGCCTGGTCATTGATAATATCTGCTACGTGCGGGTATTTCCGTACTGTAGGGCTTACCACCATCAAGCCGTCCAGAAATGCCTGGTGCAAGGAATAATTACCCTGCGCGATGCCTTTTACAGAATTATACCCGTTACTGACCACTTCATATCCCTTGTACATCTGGCTTAAAATATTCTTCAGCCCGGCAAGTTTCTGGTAGTCGAGCGCAAGCTGTTCCAGGTCATCGGCAATAGACTGAGCTTTGGCTGTTGCCGGTACACAGTTAATGGCAGCAAACCAGATAAGTATTATAAATGATAGCTTTCTCATATCTTCTTAGTTTAAATCGTACAATTTTTTAATTGCCTGCTTATCGGCCTTATCCTGGGCGCGATTATTGGCAAGCGCATACGCTTGTGCTGTAAAAGCGCAACTGAACTTATACCGAGACTGCATTGCAGTATATAATTTATCTATCGCATGGATGCGCTCTTCATCTTTCATTTGTGTGGCGCCATCTGTAATGACAAGTGACAGTTCATCCATTTCTTTATTGCAATCACTAAGCAGGTTACTGTAAACCGATTTCATATTGCTTATTTCATCGGCTGATAAGAGGTCCTTTGGAGACTGCCAGGCAATGGCCTGATCAAATGTTTTTATGATGCTGCTGAGCAAATCGCTTATTGCGGCGATTTTCGGGTTGTTCTTTACAGAGGCGGAAACGTAGCTGAGTGAGCTGAAATAAACTGCATGTAAATTGTAGCTGCCATCTTTCAGGTTATAAATGGTAGTCAATCCATTTTTCGTTTGGGTGTAGCCATTCTTCAGGTCCTTCAGCGTTATCTCGTAGTCTGCAATTTGGGCCAGCATGATCTTGACTTTATCCGCCTGTTGTGTAAAAAAGCTACCTATGCCTTGTGCATTTGCCTTTACAGCGAGCAGTGTCAGGCTGAACAGTATGATAAATTGTTTCATCGTTTTAGTTGTTTGGAAGGCCATAAAGCTGTCGCACCTCGTTCATGTCATTTAATTCATTGGCCCGTTGCAGGCTTAGCTGCAGGTTAGCCGTATTGAAGCGGTGCAGGTCATTTGCGTTTTGCTGCAGCTGGTCGCCTGCCCGGTGGATGAGCTGTAATCGCTGCGCATCGCTCATCTGCGTACTGAAAGAAGTTATCGCCAGGATAACCTCGTTAAGATTGTTAGCGCTTTCGCGAAGTATACCACTATATACCGATCCCATGTAATTGAGCTCCGCTGCCGAAAAATTCTTATCCTGCCGGAACAGGCTATACGCTTTTTTATAATCGCTTACCAACTGCGCTTGTTGCTGAATGATCCGTTTCACGGCATCGTAGTCTGAGATGGCTGTTTTTACCTGCTGCAATTCATCATAATAGCCTTTGTACAAGCTGCGCTCCTTATCGAGCCATCCCGAAATGTCGTTGAGATTGCCCAATGCCATTTTGTTTTCCAGTTCCTTTTCGGCATTCTGCAGGACAATCGTTTGATTCTGCAATTGCTGCACCTTCAGGTCGATGGCCACGATCACTTTTTTTATCGCGCCTGTGACCAGGCTGACTATTGGTATTTGCGCCTTCACCTGCTGCGATTGTCCCATGAACATTAAGAACAGGCCGCACACTACAATATTTCCCACCTTTTTCATACTCCACTTCTTTTTAATTGTTACTTCAAATGCATTGCTATTTCTTTTCTGCCAGGTCATTTACCAAAGCCAGTATGCCTTTTTCCATGCTGCCATGTTGCTCTGCGTACTCCATTACCTTTACCCTTTCCTTTCCTTCCGTGGTATAAGCAAAATATTCTGTCGGACAAAGCTCATTGCGGTAAACACGCTGTACCTGTCCGCCTATGTCAATGTAAATTTCCCGGTTATCCTTATTGACCGACAACAGAATCGTTTTCCCTTTTTCGGAAAGGCCGAGTGTTTCCTGCAGCTTATCGAACTTGTTCAGGAACTTGCGCATGTCCATAAGTATCTTGATGTCGGCATTATTGATGATAGCCTCTTTGATGATAGGCGAACTGATCAGGTCGTCCAGTTCCTGAGTAATGACGATTGGAATGCCGTTGAACTTGCGGATGGTTTTAAAGGCGTATTTGATAAACTGCGCCATGCCCGACTTGGCTATAGCTTTCCATGCCTCGTCAATGGTTAAAACCTTTCTGACCCCTTTGAGCTTGCGCATCTTGCTAATGAACATTTCCATGATAATAAGTGTCACCACGGGGAAAAGAATCGGGTGATCCTTTATATTGTCCAGCTCGATAACAATAAACGGCTGGTTAAGCAGGTCGAGATTTTCTTTCGCATTCAGCAGGTAATCAAATTCACCACCATCATAATAAGGCCGCAACACGTATAAAAAGTTGTTTACATCGAAGTCGCGGTCCTTTACCTTATGTCCTTTTAATACTTCTACGTATGTATTTTCAAGATACTCGTAGAAAGTATTGAAACAAGGGAAAATGCTTGTATCCTGTTCCAGACATTTGTAATAACCTGATAAGGCGTTGGACAAAGCAATATATTCGCTGCGGTTAAACGTGTCCGTTTCCTGTTTCCATAGGGCAATCAGCAGGGACTTCAGACTTTCCGTTTTCTCTGTGTCCAGTGTTACACCTTCCGGGAGGTAAAATGGATTAAAGCGGATCGGGTTTTCTTCCGTATATGTAAAATAGTAGCCACCGACTGACTGGCAAAGGCCCAGGTAGCTGCCGCCAATATCTATGGTCACACAATGAGCACCCTGGCTGTAGAGCGTATGCAGGATATGATTGGCGGTCATGCTCTTGCCTCCGCCGGATGTTCCGCAAATGAGCGTGCCCATATTGCTGGTAATACCGGCTTTTCGAGGTTCATCGTACAGGTCAATGAATAAGGGACGCGACTGCAGGCGGTCACAGAAGCGAATGCCTTCACTGGGCAAAGCAGAACGAGGGCTGCCCTCACAATTCAAAAAGCAGGTTGCCTGTTCCAAAAATGTATCAAACGTATCATTCATCGGAAAATCAGCGGCATTGCCCGGTATACCTGCATACCATATTTGTGCAGCACCTACGGTTTCTTCTTTTGCTATAGCGTCCATCTGCGCTAATGCGGTGCTTACTTCATTGCGGATGTCTTTTAGTTCGGCTTCATTATCCGACCAGGCCAGCACATTAAAATGCGCTTTTACAGGAAGCCTTGCCGCGGAGATAGCCTCGTTCAGAAAATCATTTACGGAATCTTTAGAGATGGCATTCTCACGACTGTATGCCGCCAATGATTGCAGACGCAGTTTTTTGCTTTCCAGTTTTTTGATGGTCTGTTGCGCATCGTCTATAAAGATATATTGATTGTAAATATGGTTCAGCGGCAGTAGTTGACCGATAGCACTGGCAAAGCCAATGCTGAACTTTGTACGGTCAGTACTGTAGCGGTCATAGGTGATTCTGCTGCCGCAAAGCGCCGGTAGATCTTCCACATCGCCAAGCGTGTACATGCGGCAATGCTTTTTTCCGACCTGTAATTGTTCCTTTAAGCGGATGTCTTCGATAATAAACGGATCGTTCTTGCCGGACAGGAAGCAATATTGTTCAATGATACCTTTACCGTGCTTGTTACTTAACAGCTCACTATCCGTAAGCTGCCGCATTTTTATAAACCCTGCTTCTTCCAGCACATGCCGGAACTGGCCGCAGGTATCAAGGAACTGCTGCAAAAGGCTCGTATTAATGGATTGTTCAGGTACGATGCTGCGCCGTAAAAGATTAGAAAATAGCGAAGTGCTTAATTTCCGCTCTTCAGGCTTTTTAGTCAGACAGATGTAACAGCTATGAGCCAGGTAATTTCTGCCATCAAAATGCCGGGAAGCTGCTCTATCCAGGAAGTCGGCTTGCAGCTCATCAGGTGACTTATAGGTCTTGCGTGTAAACCAATCCTGTTTGTGCAAAACGGAATGCCTCGGCAGCAAACGGATGGCCTTTACCCATGTCTGGTGAAAAGCTTCGTATTCATCATTTGACAAGCTGAATATCTCCGGCAATTTTGCTTCAAACACAACGGTAATGTCTCCTTGCACAGAAACAATACAGTTATGCTCCACGCACAATATTGGTAATATATCTTCGATCCTCTTTTCCATCTTCACAGTTTTACTTTTTATTTTAGCTTATAGTCCACGGCCCCTTTTGAATTTGCGATTACTCCTGATTTGCTCATGTTCGCTGCGGAGCGCCTGGCGGTTCTTTTGTATGAGGGCAGGAATACCGGTCTCGCTGAGCGGGACTATATCTGCTTTCAGCTCCTTTTGCATCGGGTATAGCCTTGCCAGGACTTTTTCGTCTATTCTGTATTTACGGGCGGCAGCTATCGGATCAAGGCCAAGCTCATTAGGCATTTTAATCGCAACTACCCCTTCAGGAAACTCGGTAAGCTTTGGGTCAATATTTACAACCTGCCTCAGAAAAGGATGGTAAAAAGCCATATAATGATCACCCTTACTGTCGAGGTCTAGACTACGCAGGCTGATAATGGGTGTAAAGTTTTGTGCATGACGAAATTCCTGCAGCCGCAGATCAATTACAAAGTGCTCACCGGCAATATCAATGGTCGGCAATACGCCCGATTGTCTTTGCTGCCACAGATGCTGATCAACAATTACTTCAAAATCAGTCTTGTTTTTCAGATCGCCGATAGTCAGGTCATACCGCGCTGCCATACCTTCCGGGTCTAATTCAATAAGCGTAGGCACTTCTATTGTCACCACATTTTCAGTATCGGCAGTATCCTGGGTATTTTTTAACCGACGATTATATTCCATTTCGTAATGATCGCCGCAATCCTTCATTTGGGTGACAAATGAAATCGTATTCTCAGGATCATCCTGCTCAATTAATGCTTGCTGCTCAATGTTGATTTTAAAGGAAGTTCCCTCTATCACTATGGTCTTACCCTGCATTTCCTTTTTCATAGTTGTTTTTATCCTTGTTAATAAAAAATACTTTCCTTGTGCTCACTTTGATAGCATCAGGTACCGAGCGCCGTGCTGCTGCCTTCATCATACCATGTTGTCCGTATTTTTTGCTCATCGCATAAACTTTGACAAATAGGGTGGTACCCGTAACAAGTATGACCGCAATACACAGTAGCGAAGGAATGCCGCAGATATACATGATGGAAAACAGTATGACTAGCGCAACAAGGCCGCCGCCGAGGTACCAGATATACTGTGCTTTAAGGCCCTTAAATTCTATGCTTTTATTGATGCCTTTATTTATCGTGTAAATACTGTTTGCCATCGCTGATGCTTTACATTCTCAAACTTTTTGACTTTCGCTGTCGAAATGCCACTTGCTGCTGCGCCGCCCGGTAATTAATTTGGTTTTCCGTGACTTTAGGTTCTGACGGAACTACGGATACTTGCCCTGCTTGCTCCAATTCCAGATGATCGACAGACTCGTCGGCAGGAAGTTCGCCTGACGCCATTTGCTGCGCTTTTATTTTAATAGTGATCTCACGCTCCAGGCTGGTTAATTCTATTTTCAGGTCAGCCAATTGCTGCTCTTTATCAAAAGGTTTAAGCACAATTCTTTCAAGTAAGCCGATCTCATTGTTGATCTCTGCAAGTGACTTAGTGTATTTATCCTGTAATACATCAACCCGGTCAATGGCATTTAAAAAATGCCGCGCTGCCAGCTTAGGGTTATCGACGTTAGGATGGCCCTGGTTGTAGGTATATTTGATATTTGTTTCAGGGCGCTCCGCATAAAACGTATTGAAATGCCTGATCGTCAGCTGACCGTCTTCACTCACAGGTTCACTATGGTGGCGGATAAAAAGCTCAAAGCCATAAAGGCTGCCTATTTTTGGTTCATTCCCGGGCTTCCAGCTTTTGTAAAGGTGAATCAGCTGCTTTCCTATTTGTTCCGCATCTGCTGTTTTAAATCCTGTCAACTGTATAGGGTTCGCCTTAGTTCCATCCCTGTCAACTTGCAGCCGCTCTTTGTAATAGATGGCGTCTTGACTGAGCCTGCTTAAAATATGCTCCTCCGAAATTTTCTCACTTTTAAGATGATCGAGTCTTCCTTTAGCATGAAACAATTCTTTGAAATGGACTTTTTTGGAACTTTCAAGGACTGCTATCTTTTTTTCGATTTTGGTTTTTTCCAATAAGGACGTATCTCCGGACAGTATGGCGATATACTCAGAAAAATTCATACCGCCCTGCTCATCAATAGCTCCCTCATCAATGCTGCGCACCTGTAATTCATTATTTTTCATCTGGCTGATGAAGAGCTGTTTGTTCTTCAGCAAGTTGAACTTATAGTTGTCAAGCGATTGTTCCGTTGCATATATGAAATTGCGTACCTGGTTGCCAAAGTGCATTTTAGCAATGCGGTTGCCCTGGCGTGCGCCACGCCCGTTCCGCTGCTCCAGGTCTTTAGGTGTCCAGGGAATATCCAGGTGATGGGTTGCGACGATCCGTTCCTGTATATTGGTCCCGGTGCCGGCTTTCTCCGTGCTACCCAGCAGTACGCGGATGCTGCCGTTGTTCATTTTGCGGAACAGCTCTTTTTTCTTTCCGTCCTGCCAGTCATGAATAAAAGCAATTTCGTGTGCAGGGATTTTAAAGTCATTAACCAGCTTTTCTTTTAAGGCATCATAGACATTAAACAAACCGGGGCTAGGTGTCCCTATATCTGAGAAGATGACCTGTGTGCCCCTGTGTTCCATAGATTCCCGGTGTATGTCAGCAACGATGCGGGCACAGGTGTTTATTTTATTACCGGGGTAATCACCATAGGCAACCGCATCGATCAGCCGCATATCTACTGCCATTTTTTTTGCATAGTTAGTAGCAATGAGCATTCTTGCTTTGTCCTCGGTGTCCGTCAAGGGCAGGCGGCCCAGCAGCTTTGCATCTCCTGTTTTAGCAAACTCCATCAGCTTCAGGATAAAAGTGTCCTGCTCAGGGCTTGGCTTAATGCTGATCAGTTGTTCTTCGAGCCTGGGTTTGTCCAGCTCAATATGTTTGGCGGTCTTGTAGTCAGTTATCTCGTTATAAAACATCGCCAGCTCAGGCACTTTAATAAAGTGACGAAACCGTTCCTTGGCGATGATCTGGTTTGTAACAGAGAACTCAAAGTCGGTGGACTTGCGGGCATACACCGCAGCCCAGCCGTCAAAATTCTCAATGCCCTGGCGCTGCATTTCTTTAGGGCGCAGGTATTTGAAGATAAGGTACAGCTCAGTCAGGCTATTGGAAATGGGTGTTCCGCTCAAAAAAGTCACGGATAGGTCAGCGTCAAACTTTTGCTGCAAAGTGCGGACGGCGAAAAGCATGTTCAGCGCTTTCTGGCTGCCGGTAACATTTCCTAAGCCTGCTACCCGGTTATGGCGCGTCGTGAATGTCAGGTTTTTGAATTTGTGGGATTCATCGACGAACAAGTGGTCGATGCCCATATCCACAAAATTGATCCCCTCATCTTTGCGGTGTTCCAGCCGCAGCTCAACTGTTTTTAGTTTTGACAATAAGTTCTGTTTGCGTATTTCCAAACCCTTCAATACGGCTTTGCCTAAATCGTTACCTGACTGACGGAGCGTATCCGCATCCCGTTCGACGTTAGCCAGTTCTTCGGTAATAATCGCCTGCTGGATTTCCGGCGATTGTGGGATTTTTTCAAACTGGTCATGCGTCATGATGATGCAATCCCAGTTATTATTTTTTATCTCGTGGAATATCCGCTGCCTGTTACGTGGCGTAAAGTCATCTTCACTGGGCGCGAGTATCCTTGCATTAGGATATGCCTTACGGTAGGTTTCTGCAATCTGGCTTACGTTGGCTTTCAGTGCAAGTATGGCCGGCTTGTGTATAATACCCAGCCGTTTCATTTCCTGGGCGGCAAGCATCATGATCAGCGTTTTGCCGAGGCCCACTTCATGGTCAATTAGTGCGCCACGGTTTTGAATAATACGCCAGGCTGCATTGTATTGGGAACTGTAAGGGGCTGTAATCCCCAATGCTTTTACGTCAAGGCCCGGAAAAGTCAGGTGACTACCGTCGTATTCCCGCAACACATAACAGTTGAAGGTGTTGTTGTATAGGGACTCAAGTAACTGCTTATCCTGCTGCGGCTGTTCATTCAGCCAGTTAATGAAGCTACTGCGTATGCTTTCGATCTTTTCATGCGCTAATTGGGTAGCTTCATTATCCTGGATACGGGCTGTGCTGCCATCGGCTGTTTTAACCTCATAGGTGAAGAATGGAGCTGTGTTTTCAAGCGCATGCTCCAGTAAAGTGTAACCGTACATTGTCCGATTGCTCTTTGGCCTGATCGCATATTCCTGGCTTATTTTGGCGTTTATTTTAGCGGTATGGACTTTGAAACTGTCCAATGAACGGAGATAATGTACCTGCATCTCCGTTTCAAATAAATAGCTTGCAAAACGGCTGTAATAACTGTCCGGTATCCATCTTTCACCCAGGTTGAAATCCAGCAGTTCAAAAGGTATCTTTTCCGGCTGTATTTTACGGATAGCGTCAAGACTTCTTAATACCTGGAAGTCTTCAGGTTCCTGGCCGGCTTTTGCTTCAGCTATATTTAACTTGCGTACTACATTGCCTGAAAGATATTGATCAGCGGTTTCCCACTGCTTGTTTTGCGGGTTCAGGTAGATATGATCGCCCAGGCTGTCTATTACTTCTTCGTCGCTCAGGCCGGTGGCCGCTTCAATAAAGCTGATATCTACCTTACCCTTATCATTAAGCGAGCGGGCAAGCGCCTCTATAGGATTATCGGTACTGAAATGTCCTTCATTATGTTCCAGTGATTGCAGCAGTACATCTGCCTTTACAAAATGATCGCCTTCCTTTCTTTCGAGTGAAGCCATCAGCTGCAGGCCAAATGGTTGGTCAATTGCAATGAGCCTGCCGTTCCGTGGATGATTAAGCAAGCCGTATTCGGCAATGAATTGTTCATAGTCGTTGTTCAGGTATTCCCTATATATACCCCTGACAGGTTCTTCTGCATTCGCCAGCAAATCGAAATAATTTTCACGCAGCCGGATATAGCTTTGATAGAAGTCATTATTGTACTGTTCTGCGAATGCCGTAAAGTTCGCCTGGCCATTTTCGGCATTAATCTCTGACAACAAACCGGTTTTACCGTTCATAATCACCAGCATCCCATCCTTGTAAAATGGCTTTACATGCCGGTAAATCACTTGCTGAGGCTTTTCTAAGGCAAGAGCAATTTTGAAGCTTTGATCACCGCTATAGATATAAGAATAGTCAAATTGATGCAGTTGCCCGGCTACCTGCTTTAATTCACCGTCTAGCGATACGGCTGTAAGCCAATTGGCAGGCGTATTAATTTCGGCTACATTGGAAATCAGCTTATACAAATAGGTTCCCTGTCTGCGGCCCTTCGCGGTCAATAACACTATGCTGTCATGTTCGGGCCTTGCAGTGGTTTTGATTGAGCTAATTAGTCTTGTCGTTTCCTTTTTAATCACCTGCTCGTCAGCGCTGCCAATATAGGTGAGCGCCCGGTTGATATTCTCAGCGGGAGCAATATCAAATAATCCTAGCTGGATGTTCAGCGATTCGTTCTTTGCTTCGGGAAGCGGTAAAAAGGTAAGCTTCTTGCTTTTTACAGGTTCATTAATGTCTGATTGGACAACCGCCTGTTCAAAAGCATGGTGATTAAAACGCCCGCTAAACCCCTCATTAAACTGTGCGCTCAGCTTGTCTGCGATATTTTCTAGATCGCCGTCCTGCCGTATAGTTTGTGTTGCCTGCCCGTACTGGTTCTTCCCCGCTTTAATTGAGTTGCCTGTTACGAGCTTATCTTCATGCAATGCGATAAAGCGATTCGTATGGAATGTGCCAAATTCGTTATAGCGGAGGTCTGTTTCAATGAGCAGCTTTTCTTCTTCGCTGAGCGCTTTCTTTTGTTCATTCTTTTGAACAATAAGTAAATGGCTGGGCGCTTCTGTATTGCCTGTATCTTTCATCAGGTTATCCGGCATAACAGAGAGGCTGATAAAATCGGCGTTATCAAAAATATGCTCACGTATGTACCGGTTAGAGAGGCTGTTCAGGACTGCATCTGTCGTAATAAATGCAAGGATACCGCCATCGGCCAGCTTGTCCAGTCCTTTTGCAAAAAAGTAGTTGTGAATCTTGTTGGTAAATTCCTGGCTGAAGCCACTGTCAAAAACTTTGAAATTACCGAAGGGTATATTGCTTACTACCAGGTCATATTTTCCTGTCTCGTCATTCGGTGTTTCCTCCAGCCCGCAGATATGCACCTGTACGGGCACGGCAGATCCGCTGTAAAGCGCTGTCAGTATTTTCCCGGTAAGCATATCTTTTTCTGCTACCGTAATTTTTTTCAAATCTGGAAAGGCTTGCAGTCCTTCAGTAATATATACGCCGGCACCGGCAGAGGGTTCATAAAGATTCTTTGGCGTGATATTATGTACTGATAATGCTTGGAAAAGTGTTCGGGGAACAATTTCAGGCGTATAAAATGCGGTGAGCACGCTGTTCTTTAAGGAACTGATGACCTTATTATATTGTTGCTCATCAAAATGTTCGTGCAGTAGACGATACAGTTCACTAAGCGGTTCATGCAAGCGTACGTCAGCCTCTGTTGCACCATTAGCCAGCCATTCTTCCCTTGTACCCTCCGGGTAAAGTACAGCCTTGATGCCTCCGAACCCCGCGTAAGCGCGTAATGCCGATTGTTCAGCTACGCTTAATGCGTCGCCTTCTTTAAAGGCAAGGGCTATCCGAATAGCCGCTATATTAGCGTTCAGCTTTTGTAACTGGTTGTAAGACATACTGCACTGTTTTCCTGCTCACTGATCTTTTCGTATGCATTTATTTTTGCTCCAGGTATTCGCTTATCGTACCAATGATTGTATAGCGTAACATCCGGTCATCTTCATTTTCCTCCGTAAATCCATACTTTTCAAATACAGGTTTACAGGCTTCGATTAGGTTGATAGTTTCATAGGCGAGCACACCAATCTCACGGAAGCGCTCATAGGTTTCCGGAAATTCATTTTCAAGGATGTTCCTGATGAAAAGGAATTTCGATGGTAGTAAATCCCTGGTGAGTTCTGCTAGACAAAGCTCTTCAATAATATATGGAGGTTTGCCCTCACCCGCCAAACGTTCAGCCAGGGGCATAATGGTATATACTTTGTCTTCCAGGTAGCGGGTAACGGAAAAATCCTGCTGCAGGGCAATTAATTTTTCCGGCGCGTTTTCTACGAGGAAACTTCTCAGCTTTTCTATAAGGATCGTCTGCATATTATTCTTGTTTACCATTCCGTATCATCTTTCATGTTCATAAATGTACGGACAGGCTTATTAAATTTTTTCGCAAGCCCGGCCGGATCAATCTTTACGAGCGCCGGTATATGGGCTATGATGATGTGTTCATTATTTTCTTTTTCATCAGCCACCATTGCATTCCTTGTTCTTTTATCGAAAGCAAGTATGTAATGGTCGCCATCACCTTGTAAATGCCGGAATGGGATCAGGTTATCGGGATTGCCATACTCCCGGAACACTTCATTGATAACATCCACGTAGAAGGATGTTCCACCGATAGAAATAAGCGGCAATGTGTTCATATTCTATACGCCGAAAAAGCTTTTAAGCACCGTAGCAACGATCACAAGGAAAACACAACTGCCAAACCAGGCCGCTGCAACTTTGCCCGTGTCAGGTTCTCCATGATTCCATTTATTGTACACCTTAACGGCTCCCACCAAACCGACAATCGCACCAATGGCATACATAAGGCTGGTCCCTGCACTGAAATAGCTCTTCACCTGCGTTGTAGCGGCATTAATGCCCGCGCTGCCATCCTGTGCTATCGCCTGCAATGACCTGTATGTTAACAGGATAAAAGTCAATAAGATGATTTTACCTGTCATCAGTTGCCTGCCTTCAGGCTTGTTTGTCACATTCACATTTTTCCTTTTCATCACTTCCCTTTTTTAATGTTTTTATTCTTTGAATCCTTTCTGTCGCCATCCCGCCTCTTGGCGGGAATGGCGGAAAGGCAGCCGCCATCTCGTTCCCAGATCATTCCTCACTTTTGCTTTCCGCAGTGGGAAGGATGGGGGCTATATTTTTCAGTCTCTTTATTTGTCTTCCGGCAGCTTCCCCATTTAATTGGGGAAGCCGGAAGACTACGGCAATCTCACATCATCATCCAATCATCACTTACCTTGCCGTATGTCAGCGGAGCAATGCATCCCACGCACTATTTAATTCATCCTCACTGAACATCACTCCACAGATCTCTTTTGCATTTCGTATTACGTAATTGTTGATTGCCACTCTGTAAACTGGCTCGTGCAAGCCACTGTAAAGGGAAAGCCTTTCCTGCAGGCGTTCAAGTAATTCTTCCTTGTCAATATGCCTGCCGGCCCTTTGCAGTACACTGCTACCCAGGTCCTCTGTTACCGCCTTTAATTCCTCGAGTGCCTGGTTGCTTATGTCTTGCTCGGCAAAAGCAAAGGCTCTATTGTTAGCTCCATGATTTCTGAACATCCCGAAGTACATTTTTATGTCCTTACGGTACTTAAGGCCGATATAAGCATAATAGAAAATGAAGAGGATGATCATTCCTTCTATGTACTGTCCCCACGTTACGTTGCTCAACATTGCTTTAATTCTTAATGGTTAATTGATAGCAGGTATTGTTACCTGTGATTTACATAGCAAATGTGAGGAGGATTGGAAAGGGTATTTCACACCGCGTACCGAATACGGTGAAATTTTTTTAGACAGAATTTATTAGCAGAAATGGGGTTTAATGCGGGATTAATTATCATAAATGACCCTTTCCACACCGCGTACCGAATACTGCCTAAGATTTGCGTTGGACACGCCATAAGAAAGGAGATTTTCTTGGATGCCTATTTACAAGGATGCGCAACGCCAACGGCCGTTACCTGAAAAGCTTTATAATACAGGGAGATTATACAATTGTTTGATACGGGCATCCAATTCTGCCTCATGTATCAGCAATTCTTTCGGAGCGTCATCTCTTAGCGCAAATACAAAATTTCCTTTTCCGTCGTCTTTTATATGGTAACGCTTTTTTTGTCCATTGATGTCGACATACACCTGAAACAGTTGGGCTTTCTTAACGTTCATTGTATGGAACTCAAAGGAGATATTGTCAATCTCAAATACAAAGCGGTTTGGCATGCGGCAAAGATAGTTTTGCCTCGTTTATTGTCGTGATTTTTTTGTATTTTAGATAGCATAGACATGGAGCAGGAAATTACTGATTGGCAAGTCACATATCGGGGGCATCCCGTTACGATAGGAAAACGTAAAGTGCGCGGCACGGAAGTTTATTATGTATCTTCTTCACCGGCTAAGAAGCCACTTGTAATCACCAGGGCGCTAAAGAGCGGTGGCAAAGAGTTCTGGACTTCCATTCCACAGGGGATGCAGCGTGAAGCAGAGGAAATTGGAGCAATAATTGACGAATTAGAAAAGTAATCTTATGTGTTATTACAATGGGCAGAAAGTAACCAGGGAAGAGTACATCAGGCTGATGGCACTGGAGAAGGCAACCAAAAACTATGATTTTTTAAATCGGGGCGTGATCAGCGGGTTTACTGATACGCCCGTCGCCGTAATTGTAGCGACGGAGGGCAACACAAACTTTGATATTGTACAAATGGAGTGGGGGTTTATACCCAATTATTTAAATACCCGTGAAGAGGTAGACAGGATGCGTAAAGGCTACATAGATGCCAATGGTAAATATATACCTGGGCAACCGCAGCTGAACGCTAAGTCGGAAAATCTGTTTGTAAGTGAGCGAAGCGGCCGGAGATCCATGTTTTACGACGCGGCAAAAAATCGTCGCTGCCTTGTGCTTTCAAGCGGATATTTCGACTGGCGACATGTATATCGAACAAACAAGAAGACGGGAGAGAAATTAAAAACACCGGATAAATATCCCTACTACGTGAGCCTGCGTGAGCATGAATATTTCTTTATGGCCGGCATTTGGAATCCATGGACAGACCGGGAGACGGGAGAAATGGTCAATTCCGTTGCATTGGTAACCGCAGTTGCCAATCCACTTATGAAGCTGGTACATAATTCCAAAGAACGCATGCCAACCATACTGAATGATGAGCTGGCCTGGCGCTGGATTAGTGAAGACCTGAGCGATGAGGAAATCCTGAAAATAGCTGCTACCCAATATCCCTACGAGCAAATGAACGCGTGTACGGTGGCCAGTGATTTTTTAGCCAAGCTTGATCCCACGGAGCCATTTATGTATGATAATCTGCCTGCAATCGAGCTTGCGGTATAAACAGCGGTTACCGGAAGTTTCTGGATACAGCGAATAATTCTGGCTGCGCATTTGCTGAAGGTGCCTGTTTCCCTTTAGTTGCATTTGTGGTGGTTTTATCATTGTCCGCTTGCCTTGCATTGGTTTCAGACAAGTTTGCTAAAAGATCAGACACGTCGAAGCAACGATGCACAACCACATGGATCACCTCGCCTTCGATCTGCAACTTTCCCTCGGCCATCAGCAGGGGCGCTGAAAGGATCTCCTTGCGGAAACGCTCAAATATCTTAGGCCATACAACGAGGTTAGCAAAGCCTGTTTCATCCTCGACGGTGATAAACATGACGCCTTTAGCTGTGCCTGGTCGCTGACGCACGGTAACCAAACCTGCAACACGAATCCAATCCCCGTTTTTATAGGTGGATAAACGATCTGTCGTCGTGATGCGCAACTGTTCCAGGCGTGTGCGGACAAAGCTTACCGGGTGTGCTTTTATGGATAAGCCTGTAGCCATATAGTCTTGCACGACATGTTCTGCATCGGACATAAAGGGCAACTCAATTTGAGTCTCATAGGCACTTTCCGATGCCTGGCCTGTAAAGATACCCGTAGGCTTGTCGGCAAGCGCTGAGATTTCCCATAAAGCCTGGCGGCGATCCAGTTTTAATGAGCGAAAGGCGTCCGCGTCAGCCAGCAGTTCCATGCTGGCAATTGAAACGCCTGTTTCATGTAGCTGGTGAATGGATTTATAGGGTATTGTTCTTCCTGCGATGAGCTTTTCCATTTCCTCCTGGCGCAAACCTTTCGCCAGCCTGAAGCCGAGACGAAGGGTAAAATATTTACCTTCCTTTTCTTCTAAGGTGCAATCCCATTCAGAATAGTTGACATCAATGGGCCGGACAACAACACCGTGCTTTTTTGCATCGATAATAATTTGTGCCGGTTGATAGAAGCCCATTGGCTGTGAGTTTAAAAGCGCCGCTGCAAACACTTCCGGGTAATGGTATTTCTCGAAGCCGGATACATAAACAAGCCAGGCGAAGGCAGACGCATGGCTTTCGGGGAAACCGTATCCCTCCTGGAAACCTTTTAATAACTCGAAAGTATATTCGGAAAAATCCCTTTCATACCCATTGGCCAGCATGCCATTTACAAACTTACCCTTGTGCAAATGAAGCTGGCCATTTGCCTTAAAGCTGGCGATGCTTCTTCGTAATTGGTCTGCCTCAGCAGGCGTATAGCCGGCAGCAATGATGGCTATTTCCATCGCCTGCTCCTGGAACAAAGGCACGCCTAAAGTCCGGCCTAATATATCTTCTAATTCAGGCGAAGGATATTCTACAGGAATTAAACCCTGGCGTCGTTTTAAATAAGGATGTACCATTTGCCCCTGTATTGGGCCAGGACGGACAATTGCAACTTCAATTACAAGGTCGTAAAAACGTCTGGGCTGCAGCCGGGGAAGCATGGACATTTGCGCACGGCTTTCTATTTGGAAGACACCTATGGTGTCCGCATGGCAAAACATTTCATAAACATCCGGGTCGTCCTGCGGAATATTCGCTAACGTGATCTCCCGCCCATAGTGTTTTTTGATCAGGTCGAAGCCTTTGCGGATACAAGTCAGCATGCCCAGACCTAAGACATCCACTTTAAGAATGCCGAGAGCCTCCAGGTCATCCTTGTTCCATTCAAGCTGTACCCGGTTTTCCATGCGCGCGTTGAGCACCGGGCAAATGTCAGACAGTTTGCCATGGGTAATTACGAAGCCACCTGTGTGCTGTCCCAACTGCCGTGGAAAGCCCATTAGCTGTTCAGTCAGTTCGACTACTTTTTTTAAATGCGGGTCGTTGGGGTTTAAGCCTTGTTCGACAAGGTAATCAGGCGCTACTCCTTCTTCATGATAATGCCATACAGAACCCGAAAGGCGTTTCAGTACATCTTCCGACAACCCCATCGCTTTACCGACATCCCGAACGGCGCCCTTGTAGCGTTCCTGCGTTACTGTGGCAACAATGGCCGCATGTTCGCGGCCGTAGTCCTCATAAATAAATTGAATGATCTCTTCACGGCGTTCATGTTCGAAGTCAACATCGATATCGGGCCACTCCTCACGTGCATCAGACATAAAGCGTGAAAAAACAAGCCGTGACTTCATAGGGTCAACGGGTGTAATAGCAAGGCAAAAGCAAACCGTAGAATTAGCGGCAGATCCACGGCCCTGATATAAAATACCTAATTCCTGTGCCTTGCTAGTGTATTTATGCACCCGGAGAAAGTATGGCGCCAACTTTCGGCGGTCAATAAAATCGAATTCAAAATCGAGCTGCTTTTTTACTTTCTCGGGAATGACAGGGCCGTATCTTTTGTGCGCCCCTTCAATCGTAAAATTAACTAAGCGCTGCTGGGCGGTCAGGCCGTCATGGCTTATAGTTTCCGGCTCAATATATTTTAAAGTTTCGAGTGAGAAATTACAGGCTTCCGATATTTCCTGGGTACGGCGGATGGCATCGGGATACTGCATGAATAGCCGCATCATCTCAGCCGTGCTTTTTAAATGTCGTTCAGCGTTTTGGTGCAGCCTGTACCCGGCATTATAGATAGTGCATTTTTCCCGAATGCAGGTCAGTACATCCTGTAACTCGCGCCGCTGGCTGTTATGGTAGTGGACGTCATTGGTGGCCAGCATCGGAATACCCAAATGAGCGATTCGGTAAATACGTTTAGCATCATTCGCTTTATAAGTTCGGTTCGCCGCTACATAAAGATTCCTGCCGAGCGCCTCGCGGTATTCGTTCACGGCGTCAATGAATGAGGCTTCGAACTCGAAGGCACGGTTCAGGTTATCCGGCGGAACAACTGCAAACAGCATACCTTTTGCATGTTCGTATACATCTCTCTTATATAAATCACATTGGCCTTTTTCGGTACGCAGGTTGCCGAGGCTCAATAAGGCACACATGCGCGCCCATGCGTCCTGGTCGGTGGGATAGGCAAGGAGGCTTGGTCCATCCAGCAAATCCAGACGGCAGGCCGGGATGATCCTGAATCCCGTGTCTTTAGCAGCCAAATGGGCACGTACCACACCGGATACGGTGTTGCGGTCAGTGACAGCCATTGTCGTATGGCCGTATTCGATAGCAGCGGCCACCAGTTCACGGGGATGCGAGCCTCCGCGCAAAAAGCTGAAATTCGTAGTTACCTGTAATTCCGAGTAGTTCATGAAGTTTGTTATTTAATCAGGCAAAGAATCCATGCAGGTACCATTTAGGCTCTGCATATTCATAGTGGCCAAGGCGAAACAGCCAATACCTGCCACCCCGGTCATCTTCCACACAATAGTAATCACGGTATTCGCCCTTCTGCCGCCACCATTCCCGCTCTATTCGTTCAGGGCCGTCCGCTTTTTTGATGCGATGCAGTTGTTGCCGGAAGCGAAAGAGCATGGGCGGATAGTCGGGTATGCGTACCGTAACTTCAATCTGTTGCGGTACGGGCAGCAAATGCAGTGGCCTTGGTAAATCATCTGGCCATTCCGTGGCAGCTACTTCTTCTAAAGAGGCTGCCTCCCTGATGGAACATTCGGGCCAATGATGCTCCGCCGGCAGGTAACGATGTACGGCATTTACACCGACCTTTTCTATGATACGGTCAATCAATTCGGCGATCACTGCGGGTTGATTGCCGCCAGACGTGTTCCAGATCGCTTCCTGGCTGGCGGGTAAATCTTCGACAACTGTTGCGTCCAGCGTGAACAGTTCAATGCCTAATCCGGGAGCAATTTTCTTCAGCTTGTCCTCAAATAGTTTGAACAGGTGTACCATGTTGCGTGACGCACGGCTTGTGCCGATCTCAATTAGTTGCTGCCGGCCATCGACGCGGTATGTTTTTAAAGCACACTTACGAACACCTTTGCCTTCCTGCTCCAGGCGCTTACAGATTCCCTCGAGTAATTTATTCAGGGCGATCTCAATACCAGTGGCAGTACGTATCGGTTCAAGACTCGGCAGGCGTTCCTGGTAAGGAACAATAGGGCACAGCGGTTCAATAGGCTCATTCACAAATCCAAGCGCCTGGTTCATGCGTGTAAGCAGCGATGAGCCAAACCTGCGCCGCAATGCTTTTTGCGGGAGGTTTAGGAATCTGCGTATCTCGTAGAATCCCAGCTTATGCAATTTTTCTGTGGTTACATCTTCCAATCGCAATGCTGCTGGCGGCAAGGATGTCAATGCTTCCGTTTGTTGACCCGGTGCTACAATAACTGCACGTTTACTTCCAAAGTGGGACACTGCCCATGCTGCCCCCACTGTATCTGCCATTGCCAATTTAATATGATAGCCATAATTGGTAAAACGCGTAAATATGTCTTTGAGGTAAGCAGCTTCACCGCCCCACAGATGAGTGCAGCCGCTGGCATCCAATATTAAACTGTCGGGGAGATGAATAGAAACGATAGGGCTATAACGGATACACCATTCGCCCAGCGCTTTTAGCAGCTGTTCTGCCAAAAGCGGCCGGTCGTCCATTACTTCAAGGCCGGGGAAGACAGCTCGGGCATCTGCAACCACTGTTCCACATGTAATGCCCTTTGCTGCGGCAGTTGCACTGACTGCTTTGATTATCATTCTGTTTCGCTCCGATGCAGCTAAAACAAACGGAACCGCTTTTAGCTCCGGCCGACGGCGAAGCATCCAGTCCGTCTTTAAATGACAGAATGTTATGATCACAAAACGCCTGTTCATCTTAACCTGTTTTTCGTCTTTGGAATGCCGGCAATGTAATTGCCTGTGCGCTTAGGTGATTGAATGTGCCGTCCCACTGTAACTGCCAGCTGCCCGGCTGCCCGTTACGGACTTTTTCAAGCACGACGTTCCAACTTGGAAACCATAAGCCTGGGAGGCCTGCTGAATCGACGCTCATAATCGGTGTAACCTTCCACCTGGTCACGCAGGCAGTTGTATTTTCGGCCCTTGGATTATTGCGGTGAATAAAACCGGTAACCCGGCTCTTTTCGACCGCAAGCTGTAAACGCCGTGACTGCTCAAAACTGAGTTCGGGAACTTCACCAACAACTGCCGTGAGGACATCGCATTTTAGTGCTTCCTCCATTGTCCACAAGGCTTCTTTAGCGGAGCGGACATCAGCAAAGATGATGCTCCCGGCAGGAATACCAAACCAGCTCAGGGTCGGCGGAAAAACACTTCGATTGGTGCTGACCCAGACACAAAAGCCGGATTCGTTTATCAGGCGCGCTATTATGGCAGCGATAAACCCGTTCGTCGCTACAGAGCTTTCCGGCTCATAGCTGATCATTTCATGAATATGGCCTTTAGGAAATACTTTTTCAGGAAAATGGTCTTCAATAGCGCCTAAGCCAAGCTGCGTCGCTGTATCACTATCTGCCCGTTTAAAGCCTTCCCATACAAGCATATCCTGCCTTAATTGCTTAATTATTTCTTTCTTACATGCAGTTTCCATATCCGCCTCCTTGCTTTTTATCAGAGAAACACTACATTTGTCAATATTGTTGACAATTAGTTGTCAATAATTCTAACTAAATGAAATGGCAAATCAAAATTTTTATTGGGCGGCAAATCTGAAGTTCCTGAGGAACAGGAAAAAAATGAGCCAGGAGGCGATGGCGGAAAAGCTTGATATTGCGCGTTCTAAGTTAGCAATGCATGAAAGCGGCGCGGTTAAAAACCCGCCTTTGGACGATCTGGTAAAAATTTCCAACTATTTTAAAATTAGCATCGACACATTATTAAAAATTGACCTATCGAAGCTCGGTGAACTCAAAATGAGAGAACTGGAGGCCGGGAACGACGTATATATGTCGGGCAGTAATCTACGTGTACTGGCACTAACGGTTGATAGGAAGAATAAGGAAAACATTGAATTTGTTCCTTTGAAAGCCAAGGCTGGTTATTTGAATGGATACAACGATCCGGAATATATCGCCCAATTACCAAAATTTTCAATGCCGCAATTGCCGGACAACAAAACCTTCAGGGTGTTCCCGACAGAAGGCGATTCGATGTTGCCGATCCCGGAAAATTGTCTTGTAATAACGGAGTATGTTCCTGACTGGAAGCAATTGAACGCTACGCCTTGCATAGTGATCATGCGCAATGAACAAAGTTTCCTTTTTAAGATAGTGACGATAGACGAATCGAAGGGTACCGTCTTACTCCATTCATTAAATCCTGCTTATGAAGACAAGGTAGTACCCGCTAATGATGTTGCGGAGCTATGGAAATACCACAGCTATATTACCGACGTGATTCCTGCATCAGAAACGATCATGCAGGAATTACTGCGTACGGTGAATGAAATCAAGATTGATGTCCAGGGCCTGACCCGAAACAGATAGCCTTAAGACTGAATATTAATCAGTCCCGTCTTTATGGCAAAAACCGCAAGACCAATACGGCTGCTGATATGAAGTTTCTCACTCAAACGTTCCTTAATCCCCTCAACCGTGCGTATGCTTATATGGAGCTGTTCCGCAATTTCGGAATACGGCATGTCTGATATGCAATAACCTAAAAATTCAAGTTCGCGTTTGGTTAGATCAGGTATTTCCGTATCCTGGAGTTTGCTCATTTTATTTTCCGCAATGGTATTAGAATAATAAAATCCATTTAAGTGTACTTCGGCTATGGCTTTCTTTAATTGAGGGTAATCCCCTGATTTTAACAGGTAGCCATTAGCTCCTGATTTAAGCATTTTTAACACAGTATATTCCTCATTGATCATTGAGAGAATAATAACCTTTAATGCCGGCCATTTCTTTTTAAGGGCCGATAAAGTCTGAAAACCGTTCATCTTTGGCATGTTGATATCAATGATACAGATATCTGGAAGCGGCTTAGCATTTGAAAGCAACTTAATCAGCTCAGCGCCACCGGCAGCTTGGATTACTACTTTATAATTTTCGAAGGAATCAATAAGAGAACATAATCCTTGGCGGAACAAATCGTGATCATCGGCAAGCGCTATCGTGATAGGTTTAGGAACAGAGGCATTTTGTGACATGGCATATCATTTTAAGAAATAGCGTAACTGAAATTCTCTCCGCTATTCCGGGCTCTGGAAGGGCCCCTCACCGCAAAAAGACACAGTTACGCCGTATCGGCGTATCACTATATCCATGCGTTGCGGTGAATAAATTTTCCAGATTTAGAATAGCAACACTATGTTAGCTCTACGACAGTCTTAAAATTCTTTTTTCTAAAGGCTTAAATAATTCCGCCATAAAAATACGACGGATTATTATGAATTGGCATTGGGGATAATTTATATATGAAGAGGTTTTTTGTAAAAAAAGTCCTTAAAAACGCCAAAATAGGGTAAAAATACCCTAACAACTTATTAAATCACCGCTCTATTTTTACAGCCTTCTTTTTCAACCTTATGTAAATGAAGGCCAGCGTTATTTGTTTTTTGTTATTCTTATTTCTACTTGCCAGCCATACAATAAAGGCTCAGGAAGAAAGCGCGGTTATTACACAAGGCAACCGCTACGTAAGCCTGAAGATCAAATCCCTCTATAAGCTCAATGACCGCCTCGAACGCCAGCAGCAACGCCTGCTTAAAAAGCTCCGCCGCAAAGAATACCGCCTGCTTGCAAAGCTGAAGGACAAAGACTCCCTTGCTTATACACGCATCAGCCATCAACCCCTCACATACGACTCCATCTCAAAGCTTGCAGACTCTGATAGCGCCACACTCGCCAAAAATGCAGTTCGTCGCAACCCTGCTATAGATAGCCTCAAAGCCATCAATGCTTTTCTGCAAAACAAAGGCAGCACCGCACTGCCATCTACCAATACTCAGCTTGCACAGCTACAGGGCCAGCTCAACTATCGCAACTATATCAATGACCTCATTGCCCAGCGCACTAATAATATCAAGTCTCTTACTGCTAATAGCAATATTCCCGTCCTTACCAGCATCGAAAAACAGGTCTATTATGCAAAGCAGAAGATGAGCGTCTTCAAGCAAATGGAAGACGACCCCTCAATGGCCGAAGACAAAGCGATGGAATACCTGCAGGGCACCGAAGGCTTCGATAAGTATATGGACAAAGCTACTGCCGGCCCCAACAGCATGCAGAACCTTGGCCCTGATGCCACCAGCGCAGCCCTGCAGAAGATGGGCCTGCAAACCAAACAACAGGTACAGTCAGCACTGCAGCAGCGCTTTGGCAGCAACCTCAGTGGCCTCTCCCAAAAGATGGGCGACCAGATAAAAGCCTTCCAGGACAAAACACAAGACCTTAACAACGCCAAACAAACCCTACAAAGCCTGAAGCAAATAAAAGATATCCACAAACCTTCTTTTAAGATAAACAAAATGCGCGGCCTCCCATTCTGGAAGCGTATAGAAAAGCAATACAACTTCCAGACAACAAGAGCCATTGTCGATGGCCAACCTGCCATACTACAGCTATCGGCCATGGCAGGTTACCGCCAGTCACCTAGGCTCACTTATGGGCTGGGCCTTGTGGAAGCTACCGGCCTTGGTCAAAGCTGGACAAACCTGCGCCTATCTTTCCAAGGCCTCGGCCTGCGCAGCTATGCTAGCTGGCAATGGCAATACGGCATTGGCGCCTACGCAGGATATGAGCGCCTTTACAAGCAGGCAGCATTCAGCGCTGGAAGTGCTGTGCCAGATACTCTTACACCCTCACCTCACAGCACCGCCAGCTACTCAGAGAGCGTACTCATAGGCCTCACCAAAACCTACCATATCAACAGCAAATGGAACGGCCAGGTACAGCTGCTCTACGATATCTGGTGGCAGCAAAAAGGCCTCCAAAGCCCTATTCTCATCCGTTTCTCAACCATTAGTAAATAAATACAACACATATACACATGAAAAGAACGAAAATCCTTTTACTACTTGTGTTCTGCGCTTTAATGCAAAAAACGTTCGGTCAAACAACCGATAACTTTAAAGCTGCAGATCAGAAATCGAACAAATCCGCTACGGGAGGAAGCGGGAACATTTACAATACAGATCTCTACACCGGCACCGCAAGCGTCAACATTCCAATTTTGGGATATAACGTTGACGGTCTGGATCTGGGAGTTTCCTTATCCTACGGTACAAAGGGAGTAAAAGTTGACCAAATTGCCTCCTCGGTAGGGCTTGGGTGGGATTTGAACGGAATTGGTTACATACAAAGAGAAGTACATGGTATGGAAGATGAAGCTGTGATCCCCGCAATCACCCCGGTTGACCAACCTACCGGTAGCGGCAATCTTGCAAGGGTTCCGGAAACAAGAGGATTATGGTGTACAACTGACGACGCTGCGGTAAGTGAAAAGGAATACGATGTTTTTACGGCCGTTTTTGCCGGCCGAACTATTAAGTTTCTTGTTGATTTTTCAACAGCTGGTGGACCGGTTGCTTATGTGTCTCCAAAATCAGAAGTCAAGGTTACGTTATTATTTAATGACTTTTTTGTCGGCGCTCAAAACAGACACTGGGTCAATGCAAATTGTCCAAGCTGTACTGGTCCAAATATTGATTCCAACTTGCTAAGCTTCATTATTACTGACGAGCAGGGCAATCAGTTTTACTATTCACCAACTGATTATACCCAACAGAATGTTAGAGATAATGATTCGACTATGCATAAGAATTATTGCAGCGCCTGCTCGCCTTCAAGTCCAGGCGGAAATAGCACGAACGTAAATTATTATCCAACAACAAAATGGAGTCTTACAAAAGTTATAACATATACGGGAGCAACTACCACTTATACATATACTACATTTCCGGCATCTTATCTTGCGTATAGGAATAATTACGTACAAGAATGTTCTGGATTCACACTTTTTAGTGGTGCCGCCGCCCCTGCATTTACTTCCTTACAAACTAATACTGTAAGTAATTGGACGGGCCAACTTTCTCACATAAGCAAAATCACCTATCCCAATGGTACAACTCTGACATTTAACCTTGATAATAGCAGATGTGATATTCCGAGTATTCCGTCATTATTTTCAGTGGAGGTTGGCAGTGCTTATCCTGTGGTGAATAAAATTATTTACCAGTTCAACTATAAATATTTTACAGTTCCATTTAATAATTGGACAGCAACAGAAGCAAATTATGGTCCTACGACATGTTCAGCAATGCAAACTGGATACGGCACTGTAGGCTCAACCTATGATCCGATCTTGGGCAATACCTTGATGAGCGTTTATTCACGATTGAAACTCGTAGGTATCACTCGCGTAGGAATGGATAATACAACCACCGAACCTTATTATTCGTTCTCTTACAATACGACAACGCTAGCTCCAAGATTATTACCCAGCCAGGATTGGTATGGCTACTACAACAATGCAACAGATGTGACATTCGGAGGGATAGGGACAGGTATACCATATCATACCAGTATGAGTGGCGTTTCTTACGGCGTTGATAAAACTCCAAATTTCACATATGCGCAAGCGGGCGTTTTAACGGAAGTGAAAAACGGACAGGGCGGAACTACTGATTTTTATTATAAGGATTTTTCTTTAGTGCCTTTGAAAGATTCTGCTGATCAGATTTATGACATTGAATCACGAGTACAATCCGGCTATACGCCACCAATCAGAAGTGGTGGTTATAGCGGTACATGGGCCATTGACCCAGACCTTCAAGGCGGTGGCTGCGATGGTTTGGTCTTGGATAAAATTGTTACTTATGATGGATATAACCATGATAATGACATAACAGTAAAATACGACTATTTCGGCGGTGAACGGTTTTACGCTGGTGCATACTATTGGGCGCCTGACATTTTCACCGACAACACGTTTACGACTTGTGCGCAAAGATTTTATTTCAATCATCAGTTGAATCCACAGGAATTAGTTCACGGGTCAAATCATGGCTTCAGGAATGTGTTTGTTACCACTACAGGTTACAGCGGTCAGCAATTAGACAAAGTAAAATATGTTTTTTCGGGCCTCTACTGGTCATCCTCTCAAACTAACCTGCGCATCGTGGGAGGCATATTTAATCATACAATGCCGAGATTTAAATTGTATGATGCCTTTATGGGGCTTCCACTCGAGACTACCCATTACGACCCTTCTGGCAATATAACAACAGATGTATCAAACACGTATGCCACACACAATTACAACTGGATAAGTACCGTGAGCAATACAAGTTTTTTCGATCAAAGTTGGCGCTGCCCTGGTTACACAGCTAATGGATACAATTTTGTGGCGAATGCAGTTACAGACAATACACTGTATGCTGCGCTTTCTAATACAAGCTGTTATCCGACATCTACTGCAGCTCTTCCTGTAATTACCCAAACTATTACTACTCAATATTCAGGCGGCAGCGCACAGTCAACGACAGTGAATTATGCATATGATAGCCTTAACCTGGACAATATAATTTCGGAAACCTGGACAGATAGTAAGGGAAGCACAATAGTCAAAACACATGATTGGGATTATATCAACACTTCGGGCGGATATGGCGTTATTGATGGAAATAAATTTCAGTTTTTGCACGGTTATACTGTGACAAAGGATGGTACAACAATCAGCAGGGATCATGGATACAACGCGGCAGTGTCTACTAAAACGTATACAATGCCTTACTACTATGGTATCCCCGGGAGCTCAATTAATATGCTCACATATTATTTGTGTCAGGCCACTAACGTCTATGCTTCATCCATAGATCCTGTTTCAGGGTACTCTTTTTCTAAAACAAAGGATTATACAGCGTTTGATGCACAGAACAACGTAACTGAAACCTACTACGATATTCCCAATATGTATAACAGCGCAATTTGGGATACGCGAATAGGCAAACAAGTAGCTGCTATTACAAATGCACGGTTTACGGACATTGCGTATACTAGCTTTGAAGGTAATTTCTCAGCCACCCCTTCAGGCACATCGGACTATTTAAAAGGCAACTGGGAGTTTGATCCTACGCAAGTGGTTCTTGGCACTTCGATGACCGGGCATTATTCATTCGCTATGAGTGCGTCCAATCCTAGTAATATTGTTCGCAATGTAAACCCATTGCCTATGAATAAGCAGTATGTCATCTCTTTCTGGGCAGCCGGAAATGTTCCTCTTGTTTATACCGGCGCATACCCACAAACGGTTCCTCCGACACCTGTTTATACAACCCTGACACCTCAAATGCACTCAGGCATCTGGACACTATATACGGGAATAGTTACTGGCACACAGGACGAAGTCTATATCGTGCCGCAGTCAGGAGGTCCTGACCTTAAAATCGATGAACTCAGGCTGTACCCGGTTGGGTCAAAAATGGATTCGTATACATATGAACCATTGTTTGGTATAAATAGTCATGATGACGAACACGGCAATATCACCTTTTATGACTTTGATGTTTTCGGTCGGTTATTCACTACAAGAGACGTCCAGGGCAATATCATCAAGCTAAACAAAACTGTTAATCAGGGCCTCGATAACTAGTAAAAATGCTTCTATGAAAAAAATGAACACTAAAATATTATTAGTCGCGGCAGCTTGTTATCTGGCTTCAACGGCTTCAGCTCAAAATGCACCAAATGGTGCACTTATACCGTCGGGTATGCCGGCAACATTCACGGCACCCAAAGCTTTAAATGTATCTCCAAATACGGCGCCGTCTGTTTACAACTTTCAGCGTGTATGGATGCCGACGGCGCCTATTACAGATGCAACATCGCCGCAATTCAGCCTTGGGACAACAAATACTATCCCCACAGTTACCACCTATTCAGATGGTAACGGGCAAAATATCATGACGATTGATCATGCAAAGGGTTCTTCCTATAAAAGTGTGATAACGCCGGCGGACAACCGACCTTCACTAACACATAATGAGTATTTGCCGTATGCGCAATCAAATACACTTCAGCGGCTTTCTGATAACCTCGCTCCCTTCACTTCCCAGGACAACTACTATTATACAAATTATAATAGTGAAGGCCATACCGCACTTGGTCAATCTGTTAGTTCCTTTCCATCGGGGGTGCCAACGGTGACTGGATATTTGCCAGGCTCTTCTTTGGTTGGACAAGGGAGGGGTACAACAATAACAACAGGCTACAACGTCGCCAATGATGTTGTGCAGTATTCGTACGATGCAAATACCCTCTCCGGATTTGGAACCTATTATGCAGCAAATTCACTTGTGCTGAAAACAACAAATGGCCAGAACGGAGTAATGTTAAAAGAATACTATGACAAGGACAACAGGCTCATTTGCAAAAAGACATTTGACGGCCATGACAAAAGCGGTAATCCTATTTGGCTCATTACAAACTATGTCTATACGTATTTTGGTAAGTTAGGCTGTGTACTAACACCGAAGGCTTCCCAGTTCACTTCTATGGCCACGGGGCTTATGAACTATTGTTATACCTATACCTATGGACGCTATGGCGATGTTGTTGCTAAAACGACGCCTGACAAGGTAGGGTCTGAATACATTGTATACGATACAAAAGAACGCCCTGTCCTTTACCAGTCACCTTTATTGGCTTCACAAGGCAAATGGGAATTTACGATCTATGATAGTAGGGACAATCCTGTCATAAAAGGTTATATAACCGACGCTGACAGCCGGGCTACCTGGCAGGATTGGGTATATGGAGGTACAACGCTTACACCGCCTTCATCAGTCACACCATTGCTTAGTTACCTCATTAATGGTTTTTCAGGAACTTATCCTTCGTCTATTACTTCTTGTGATATCCGTTTGTATAATTATTACGACAACTACTCAGGTGATCCTTCTTTCAGTGGCCGTTCGTTTGATGGAAGCAATGCCTCATTATATTCAACCGACGCAACAGCTATCACTCCTGCGGCTTATCTTTTTACGCAAGACATGCTCACAGCCTCTCGTGTAAAGGTCGTTGATCCATCATCAGTAGGAGGCTTCGCTAACTCATGGATTACTAACGTCTATTTTTACGATCAAAAAGGCGAGCTTATACAGACTCAAACGCTTAATCCCTGGAATACCACCCAGTGGGACGAGAATACAATCCAGTATAACTTCAATGGTCAGAAAGTGTTGGACGTAACAGACCATCATGCGTTTGCTACCTCAACAAAGCCGGAAACGAAGATCATTAACACCTATTACTATGATAATTATTATGGAAGGCTTTTGTACACACAGCAGAAAGCGGACGGCGGCACTTACCGCACCATCGCTTCTTACACTTATGATGATCTTGGTAGGGTATCTGTAAAAAGTATAGGTGGCATTGAGCAGCAGAATTATGCTTATAATATACGCGGGCAGGTTGCCTCGATCAATGCGGATCATGTTATTTCGCCTACTGCTCCGGATGAAACTTATGGTGAAATATTAAGCTACGATTATGGCTTTTCCAAGCCACGCTATGATGGCAATGTTGCAGGCATTCAGTGGCGGGGCGCAGGTTATGAGCTGACCGGTTCATATGGCTATGATTATGATACAGCTGGTCGCCTTATATCAGCAAATTATAACAAATACGACGGCTCTTCCTGGAATAAATCCACCACAGATTATAGCATGTCGAATGTAAGTTATGATGTTAATGGCAACATGCTTACGATGAATCAAATGGGTGTAACAGGCTCAGGCATTTTGCTGGTCGATAAACTTAGCTATACCTATAATACAAATAGTAACCAGCTACAAGGCGTTAGCGATGCCATTAAAACTAATTATGGCCTTGGTGACTTTCAGGATGGAACGGGTTCAGGTGCCGACTACAGTTACGATGTTAATGGCAATATGACCTCTGATGCCAATAAGGGCGTTACAAGTATAACATATAGTGAGCTGAACAAGCCACTTGTGATCACATTCAGCAGTGGTAGTACCATTACTAATTTATATGATGCATCTGGCAATTTGCTACTTAAAAAGGTAAATGATGTAAGTAAATCATCGCCGGATATTTACCGTTATTGGCAAGCTTTCAATTACCTGAACGATAGCCTGAAATATGTGATGCACGAAGAAGGCCGTGCACGCTGGCTAAATGACAGCCTTATATTTAAATACGATTTTTTTGTCCGGGACCATCTTGGTAACGTTCGTGAGGTACTTACCAGTGATGAAGGCAATCCTGCGGATTATTTTGCAGGTCATGAGCTAGCTGCGGCCGCTCTTGAAAGCTCAATTTTTGCCAATGTTGATGCAGTAAGAGATACGAAACCAAGCAGCACAAACCCATACGACGTGGAAGCTGCGCACCTGGATGGTTCAGACCCTTCCAGAAGGATCGGTACGGCACTGCTTATAAGTGTAATGGCGGGTGATAAGTTTGACATAAGCGCCACCAGCTATTTCAGCAGCGATAGCGTTAATATGCAAAGCGCTGTTGACCCAAATAGTATGCTAAATGCCATAACAAGCAGTCTTGTAAATGGCGTGGGTGGTTATAACCAGGAGGCCACGAATGTCAGTGCAGTAAATTCTATGTTCAGCTCTAGCAATTATCTTGGCATGTATGAAAGTGTGCTGGATAGTCTCACAGATTATACTCGTCCACTGGCCTACATCAACTACCAGGTTTTTGATGCACAGATGAACCTGCTTCCATCGGAAAGTGGCGCATTGCAGATCAGTGGTACGCCGGATAGCTGGCAGGGCATAGCCACAGCAGGCCCACTGCCTGTTAAGCAAAATGGCTTTGTTGCCATTTATATGAGCGATGCTGACAACATGCCTGTATATATGGACAAGCTGGACGTTACTTATTACAGAGGTCGTTTATTGCAGGAGCAACATTATTATCCTTTCGGTCTTGCCATTAACCAGAATGTAGCTGTCGGCGCTGATTCCACGCGTTATCTCTATCAGGGAAACAAATTACAACCTGAGCTCGGTCTGGATCTGTCAGATTTCCATGCCCGCCAGTACGATGCACAAATAGGTCGCTTTGCCTCTATCGACCCGATGGACCAGTTTCCAAGCGGATACACCGGTCAGGGGAATGATCCGGCAAACATAATTGACCCAACCGGCCTATGGGGAAATGCGCCACCCGGGGGATTCCCGACAGGCACTACCAATACTTCTTTTGCTCCTGGGTTTCCATCTGATCCCACTATTGGACTTCCACACAATGTTTTTGTGACCACTTATGACAAAGATGGTAATATAGTGGATATGGAAACGGTTGAAGCTGTACCAGGACCGGGGTTAGATAATATTGTTAATTCGCTAAATGACAAGCTTAGGTCTGGAGAAATTCAGACAGATCATTTATCGTTCTATAATAAAACAGGTGAAACCGGCCTGTGGATACAATGGACACAAATGACAGCCCCAGCATACCGTGAGTTTCCAAGTGGCCAGGAAGTGGGAGCACAAACCACAGTTTTCGATAAATGGGTAAATCTAAATGGCCCTAATAATAACTCAGACTTTACTGGAAGGGACGCAGTTAATTTGATTGCACCAGCTACCATGCTACCTGCAGCAGGCGTTGGTCTGGCGACTGACACGAGGTTTGGACGTTCGTTGGCAGCTTCAGAAGAAGAGCTTAAATTAGCAACTAATACAGGTAGAGCGATTAGCCATTCATTAGTATTAATAAATGGGTTGGCGACAGGTTACCAAGCTTATGAAGACTGGAACGAGGGAAAAAAACGAACAGCTGTTGCAAGATCTGTGATGTATGGCCTTGAAGTAGGAACCGCTTTTATACCAGTTGTGGGGTGGGGTGTTTCCGCGATATTAACAGGAATAGATGTTTTTGCTGGCGACTATATTTATGATAAAATTGAAAATTGGGGTAAATGATATACGATTATATTTTTTTTAAAAGTTACCAGTTGGGTGTAAAATCAAAAAATTTTGAAGGAACACCTGTATTGTCAGGCTTAATGTGGTTGGCTCCAGTTTTGTTGTTTAATGCGCTAGCATTAAATAGTCTGATTTCTTACATGTTTAAAATAAAATATGTACATCATTCGAGAAACTATGGATTTATCATCGCAATTGTTTTATTTATTGCATTATCCTTGTACTATAGAAGGCGATTCGCGAGAATAATTGATAAATACGAAGCTGCCGAAAGGGAAAAGGGCAAGAGCATGCACCCATTAATAGTGGTAATTAGCAGTTTCATAATAAGCTTATGCATAATGTTTGCTGCTGCTTCTTTGCCTAAAAGTTAACAACAAAATGCCCTTCTATCGAAAATAGAAGGGCATTTGACCTTAACATATGATGGTATATAATTTCATATTTTATCGATCATTCAAATTGAATATTAGATCTAGAAATTTTAATAGTACACCTATCATTGCAGGTCTGACTTGGGTTGTCCCCTCACTCATCTTAAATTTGTTAACTCATTATACCGTACTATCTATTGTATTTAAACTAGACGATATTGTTTATTCTCGCCCTGTCAGTTTCGCGTTGGGGGCAGTGACATGCGTTCTCTTATTTATTTACTACAAAAAGAGATTCAAACGTATAATAGAGAAGTATAAAGAAAAATCATCTGGGGAACCATCACGAATACTATCATCCCTTATTGTATTCGGATTTTTTGCATTTAGTTTTTTTATTATTGATGGTTGTCATGATGTATAAACGTGGAGACGGATTTTTTGCTCATTAAACAATTTTATCAGACATAAGCCTTTGCTTTTAAGCAGAGGCTTATGTTATAATCATGAAATGATATACGATTATATTTTTTATAAAAGTTACCAGTTAGGCACCAGAAAAGGTAAGGAAGATGAGGCCCCGATTTCATTAGGATTGTTGTGGGTTATTCCAATACTAGGCATGAATTTATTTGCTTTGCAAAATGTAATCTATTACTTTCTTAAGATTCCGAGATCTTATCATGGTCGTGGTTACGCATATTTAGTAGGGATCATTTTATTCGTTTTGTGCTTTTTCTATTATCGAAATCGATATAAGCAAATCGTTGATAAATATAAAGCTATTGAAGAACGCAGGGGAAGAAGCATACATCCGTTAATAGTCCTGTATGGTCTTTTGATTTTAAGCGTGGTGTTAATGTTTGCAAGTACATCATTGCATAGCTACAATTAGAATGTTTAAACGTGGAGACGGAATTTTTGCTCATTAAACAATTTTATCAGACAAAATTCTGTGCTTTTAAGCAGAGGATTTTGTTTAAATCATTGCAATGATTTACGATTATATTTTTTATAACGCATATAAGTTAAACAAGAAATCAGGGAATTTTAAAGATACGCCCATACTTTCCGGTTTAATATGGTTATTACCTATTTGGGTTTTTAACTTCTTTACTTTATTTTTTATTGTTCAGGGAGTGATGACAAAAAAAGTCATCCCAGGTGCATCGTTCAAATATCCATTCGCAATTATCGTTGTAATAATTGGTTATTTCTATTATAAGCACAATGATAGGTATAAGAGAATAATTGACAAGTATGACCTGAAGACAATAACTAGAAGTACAAAGATTCCCCCCTTTTTTGTAGTCATAAGTGCATTTATTATCAGTTTTCTATTGTCTTTAGTTGCAGGTATGTACAAAAACGGCGATTGGATTTTTAAAAGATAGGTACTAAAGCATAAAAAAATAAGCCCTAATTACACTAGGGCTTATTTTATTTCCAAGTTTTTCCAAAAGCAAGGCCAGCAAATAAAGAAGCCTGCCATGCCTGCTCTTTCTGGTCAGCCATTATCGGCAGGTCTTTTGCATAATAAGATACATTGGCACCCAGTGTCACTACTTGTATAAAGAATTTACTCTTTGAAGGCGTGATAGCAAAACACCCTTCAGCAAACAGACCCGGCACATATTGTATTTCATTCAACCCTTTGCTCCATTTGCTGGCACCTAGCACATCACCGCTATTCAAAAAATGGTCGCTGGTACTGCTGCTGTACTTTTCTTCCTTCAGCCTTGCCGGATCTCCCGGTTGTGTGTAATCCACATATATCAGCTTCAGGTAGTAAGGTTTCAGCATCGCCAGGCTCAGTCCCCCACTGTAGCGAAAGCTGATGGATATGTTGCCTTCCAATACGTCAGGTAGTAGCAGCTTCTCTCTGCCATAGCCCAGCTGTAGCGTATACAGGTTATTGATCTTACCAAAGATATAAGGCCCTGCATTCCCCAATTGCGGAAAAGCTGCATTGCCTCCCTGCTGTTTTATCTGTTTCTCATGCTTTATTTCAGAGAAATGCAGTTGCCAAAGACTGTTGCTCAGCTTGCCTTTCCGCTTCAGGTAGTAAACACTACCGCTCCAGCCATCGGTATTCACCTTGCCACCCACCAGCAATTCATGATTGTAGTTAGGGTCCAGTTCCCCTTTTTGCAGGTGTTGTTTGTAGTCTTTTATCTTATGGCTAAGGCCAGCACTTTTCTTTGCAACGGACTTTGACGCAGCAGTGTTCCAAACGTCCTGAGCTTTTGCACTCATTGCAAAGAATGGCAGTACAACAAGGAGACATTTTTTACTGACCGGGAACTTCAAAAAATAAGGTTTAAAACTCCCTGTAAAATACTGCGAAATACCGATAAATTGCTACATTTTTGTAGCTGTAAACACTCTTTTTTATAAGCTTCCCCTAAGCTTTGGTGAATGAAATTTACCACCCGTTCTTTTTCGATATTTATCATCCTTCTTGTATTGTTGTTCCCGACAATACAGCCGCTTTATGCCCAACAGGAACAACGTTATTACAGGTTTCAATATCACAAGTATAATTGGCAGGCCTTTCATACCAAAGCATTTCATATCTACTTTACTGCCGGTGCAGACAGCCTTGCCTCTTTCATTACAAGAGAAACGCCCCAGGCCATAGAGCATGTAAAAAAAGAAATGCTCAGCAGCTCTATAAAAGAACCCAATATTATCATCTATCCCTCACCAGACCAATTGTATGAAACCAATATTGGCAGCTATGAGCCGGACCAATATACCCTGCCTACATTTGTATATAAAGGCAGCCGAGTGCTACTTGCTTATAAAGGCAGCTATCGAGATCTTAAGGAACAACTATATGAAGGGCTGGTAAGATATGAATGGGAGAGCCAGCTGAAGGGAAACAACCTTGAATCACAAGTCATGAGTGCTGGCAGCAAGGATAAAGTACCCACATGGTTTAAAGAAGGCGCTATACGCTACTTCGCCCACGGCTGGCCCATTGCTGCTGAAGACAACTTCAGGCACTCGTTTGACGACAATAGCTTTGCAAATTGGCAACAGGTGTTGGCCTATGAACCGCGCCTTGCAGGACAGGCGTTTTGTTATTACCTATCAGCGCACTATCAACCCAAAGTAGTTGCACAAGTATTCTTTCAGCTAAGAAAGAAGCCGTTGCCACGCGCTATAAGACTGGTAACAAAGCATACACTGGATACTCTATACGATAAATGCTTTAACTACTACCGGCAACGATTTACAAAAACAACCGATCCACAAATCAACGCGCAAGAAATAGCGATAAAGCATAAGAAAGGAGTTGTAGGCAATGTGCTTTTAAATGCAGATGGCAGCTACCTGGTTTACACGCTTACCACCTATAACAAGCGAAATGTTTACCTGGCAGATTTGAAGACACAAAAGACGAAGTTGCTTACCAGCTATCAGTTACCACCCTGGATAGATGAGCACAGTGCGGACCCATATCCGCTGCTGCAATGGCAGACAGACGTGAAACAACTATATATTGCTATGCCACGAAAGGGGAAGATAACCATTAGCAGGTACTCAACTGATGGCACTATGCAGGAGGCAGTAAAGTTATATGGTGTAGATGGTATTAATAGCTTTATTCCACTATCAGATAGAGAGTACTTACTGGCCGGCTACCGGAGAGGCGAAAGTGATATTGTGCAGTACAATGAAAACAAAGAGAAGTATAGCACATGGACTAATGACAGCTACGATGATAATGCTCCATCATTCACCTCCGGCCATGATCTTGTATTCCTGTCGGCAAGGCCGAAGGAATTGAAGCAAAAGATATTCAAGATTGGTGTGGGTTATGATCCGGATACACTATGGCAGGGCATCTATACCATACATAACAAGCAGCCGAAGATTATTGTAGCTGATACTGTTTCATACATCAGATGGGAGCAGTTGACGCCAATGACAGATGGCCAGCTGCTGGCTACTTACACCACTCATGGCAATGAACAATTTGTGATTGTATCACCTAACGGTAAGCTGGAACCGTTGAGCAAATGGCAACCATTCCAATATAGAAAGGGAAGCGATGAGCTGTCATTTTACCGGGCGGATAAAGACAGTATTTACGTCAAATCTTATCCCATGCAACAATGGATAAGCATGCATACAGCAGGCATGGCAGATACCAGCAGTGCATGGCTGAAAGATTATAGAGAAAGAATAGCAAAGCAGGCAAAGCAAGACTCATTATTGAAAGCTACGACAGACACCACCCACTCCATACTGGAAGATGCCTTGACGCCAAAGGATGCAAGGCAAAAGGCATTACATATTAAAGACAGCATTGCAAAGGGCCTTGCATATAATCCGAAGAATGTAAAGCCTTATGTGCTGCAGCTGCATAGTGCCTACTTTTCTGCCAAGATCAATAATGATTACTTCATTAACCGTTACCAGCCATATCTTAATTACCAGGGCCAGTTCAAGTTTCCGGAAGTCGGCGGTATGGCACAGGGCGGTTTTACTGATCTGCTGGAAAACCATCATGTATCCATTGCATACAGGATACCAGCAGGCACGGAGGGAAGTGACTTTTACATCAGGTATGAGAACACTGCCAGGAAACTTGATTGGGGCTTATCCTACTTTAGAAAAGTAGAAAGCCTGCAACCTGATCCATCACGGCAATGGGTAGATGCTAACGGCAATCCATATCCAAATATCGCTAAAGTAAAAACGCACTATTACGAACTGTTTCTTACTTACCCACTCAGCTATGATTGTGCACTTGGCTTTCAAACGGCAGTTAGAAAAGACCGTACAGTTTTCCTTGCTACTGATAAATACAGCCTCGACTTTGATCCTATTCAAAGCTTATGGTCTATCAATACATTCTCCTTTAAACTGAATAAGCTGCAACCAACACTGCCTTTCCTATTTAAAGGCTTCAAAGTAGAAGGGCTTATCGATTTGTTTAAAGGCTTTACACAGGAGGAACCTGCAGTAGTTGGCACAACGCTGAATGTTAGTTACCATCAGCCGCTTTATAAGTATATAACCCTCGTGATGCAGGGACATGTGGGCTATAGTGGCGGTGATAAGAAAGTGTTGTACAACCTGGGTGGTATAGATAATAATGTAACGCCGCGGGTAGATACAACTGTACACTTCAGCCAGAGCGCGCCTTATGCATTTCAGACATTGGTGACGCCTTTTAGGGGTTATTATCAAAACACGCTTTATGGCAATGAGTATGCAGTTATCAATGCAGATGTATACTTCCCTCTCTTCCAGACCTTAATACCCATTGAAACGCCATTGCCTTCTGTGAATAACCTGCAGTTAGGTTTGTTCACAGATCTAGGTACTGCCCATGAAACCTGGTCTAATAATCCCAACAATGACAAGTGGAAAGCGGCTTACGGACTAAGTGCAAGAACTAACCTGGCGGGCTATCCAATAAGAGTTGATGTGGCATGGCCGGAAACATTCAATAAAGCAGTCTGGTATTTGTCTTTGAAAATGTGATTTGCAATTCTTGGTCGGCTTGACAGTTTTACGAACCCACAAGGGGCAAGCCTGCTATGACACAATTGCCGTAACCATGCCATACCCCTGTGCCTGGACTGCGGAAGCTACAGCTTTTATCAAAATATTACTGAGGGAATATGTTAAGTATATGAAAGGTTTTTTCTTAGTTAGGATTTCTTGATCGGTAAGCAAAAAATCAGCATCGGCAAACCGAACGAGAAAAAGCTATCATAGCCGCGGGTTTTCGTCCGTTTCATCCATACGCTCTATCAACTGTTCTCTTAACTTATCCAAAAATGCCGTGCGGCCTTTCTTGCGTATCCGAATTTCCTGGAAGGTGCGATAGTAATTACCCAAGTCTAAACCTAATACGGTTTCGAAAAAGCGGGCAACCTGGCTTATGTCCGCCTTTGTCCGCGTCTTTGAATTATAAAAGACGCCAAGCGTTTGCAGTCCGTATAGCAGTTCAATAAAAGCAGCCTTTGTGTCACCCCAATTGAGACCAAATTCCTCTGAAACCGAACTTTTTAGATTTGTTTGTTCACCTTTCAGCTTTAACAATTCAGCATCCAGATAAGTAATTAATAATTCGTTTGCGAGTAAGGTTGCAACTGTATAATCGTGATTAGTGCAAAAGCTTTGATCGCAATCAAAATAACTTAGATCGAAACCAATCATTATATCATATTTCTCTCTTGTAAAATAATCAGCATCCAGGTAAGCGGCACCGGAGCGATAATATTTGTAGAACCCAGAATTATCGTGTGTGTAGCGTTTTATCGAGGTTATGCATTTGTTCAGATACTTTCTCTGTGTGCGTGCGGGCCCAATTGGTCTTTCCGTTTCAATCTCAAAAAGCCGGACATAATAAATCAACTTACAATAAAATTTAGGTTTAAGCTCTTTGAAAAAATAGATTTCTTCGGCTACATCCTTGAAAACATAGTCCGCTAAAAAAGTCTTCAGCTCTGTCATCGCCTTTTCGCAAGCTTTAAAAGAAGCTTTAGATTTTTCAATCTTGCTGATTGCTATATGCTCGATGTCGTCAAGTTCTTTTTCTAATTGCTTGTATCGTTCCCTGATAGATTCCATAGTTATATTTTGTGTTGTCTAACTTCCTTTTTTGTTGGTTTCTCCTTCATGAGGTTTACATTGCCAAAGCTATCGTACGAAGCACGCTGGAATGAAATTTCCAAAAGGTGAAGCAGGTATTGGGGCTGGTGAAGTATTTATTTCAGGGTCTGAAGTATTAATAATGTCGCTTCAATCCTCGGGGTAATAATAAAAAAGCCGATAAGTGCTTTTAAGATTATTTTCATTTATAGCCTTTCCTGACAAAGGTTGAACAATTACAAACAATAAATTGACACCATCGGGGGACGTCCCCGAAATTTATTTTCTGGTAGATACGTGGATTTGTTGAACAAGTATTGAGATTGACAAATGCAAGGTGTTATAAATTCAGTACGATAGCTTCCCACCTTCACTGTTTAATTATTGACATCGGTGTCATCCATACTATTTAGCAGGTATATTTTAGCATCATCCCAATACGGTGTCCGGTTCTTTTTTCTAATGCGCAGTTTCTGAAAGGTTCGGTAAAAGTTACCAACGCTGGTATTAAATGCGATTTCCAGTGCTGTCATGATTTGTTTAATGTCTGCTTTTCCGTGATTGACAGAACCTTTGGCATGTATACCATATCCCAATTCAATAAGCGCTGCTTTTGAATCTGTCCAGCGGAGTAATGCCTTTCTTTTTTCACTTTCGGACATCGGCACGTCGGGATGTTCAAGGTTGTAAACACAGCGGTGAAGGTAATCGCTGAACTGCTCATATGCTTGCAATTTTGCAAACTGGAAGCTATAGACAGTCGAGAACCGGCTGTCTGTATCTGACAAGCTGATCGGCGTAATTATATCGCATTTGCTTTCCCTGAGAAAATACTGTTCATCCTGAGAAATGCTTCCCGTTCTGTAATAAGTATAAAGTTCATTGTACCGCTTAAAATAAAGGTCGGCACGAAGAGCGCCGAGGCGGTAATGCGCTATTTGCTCGTCCCGGCCAACCGGTGGTTTCCAGGCTTCAACCTGAAATACTTCCATATAATAAAGCAGCTCTTTTAAAAACATAGGCTTTATCTTTTTGAAAAAATATATTTCTTCGCGCTTGTCGGAGAAATTATAGCCAATGATATATTCTTTCAACTGCGCCAGCGCTTGCTCAACGGCTTTGTAAGATTGTTCCGCGCGTTGCATAATGTTTTCCGAAGTCACGGCAATCCGTTCAAGGCTTTCCAACATGGTTTCATAAATAGATGATATTCTCTTATCCATACCGATTTATTAGCAGTTTAATAATTGCAGGGTATGAGGTGTAGCTATAAAGCCCGGAATTTGCCAGGTCTTGTTTCCCTGGCGAGGCTAAAATTAGGGAATAGATTAAAGAGCAATTTTAAACTAACTTTTTGAAAATTGACTCACCTCTCAAATGAGCCCTTCTGCATATCGAATATTACTGTCTATGTAATAAGTTTTTTCAAGTTATTCAGACACAATATTTTCCTGCAAATTCAGTGTTGAGTGAACGGTTTTACTGACATAAATGATTTGAAATTCAGTGAGTCCTTTTTATTACGGACGCCGATATTTCCATATAATCATCCGCATAACAACATAGGGTTGTTGTTAAATGACACGCTGTTTCGCTACGCTATTGAGCAAGGAAGCGCCGATCTGTACCGGGAATTAGAAAAAGCAGGATTTGATTACCAGAAGTTGAGCTTGAACAGTAAAGCCAGTTTATGGAGATATACGAACAGAATGCATTTCAGGCCTACGCCTTTCGGGCTCTTTGCTGCATTCTCCGTAGTAACCTGGGCAAGGACATCAGAACCAATTTTGATGAGCGGACATTTGACTTTTCACATACAGCACGATTTTAAAGAAAGCAAGGTCTTGATGGAGGAATCTGTAATAGAAGAAAAACGCTATACTCAAGCCTATATAGCTAACCCCACGCTATATCCCGTTCAGCAGGCCTATCGGTACTTAAATCAGGAAACAAAAAATACCGGTACAAGTAGGTCTTTCCATATTGATGAAATAGAAAGTAATGACACGCTCGAAAAGACATTAGCTTTTTGTGGGTACGCGAGGCGTTATCCATCAATTGTAGATTGGCAATCAGAGCATTTCGGATTTTCGAAGGAGGCAGCAGATCAATATATATTTGAGTTAATAAGGATCGGGGTCTTAGTCCCGGATTTAAGCATTCAGGCAAACATTACGGGAGAAGATTTCCTCCGAAGAAATGCCATGGATGGACTGAAAACAGATAAAATACAAGAGATCGGAAATTATTCAAATGTTAAGCTGTATGTCAATACGCAGCGCAGTTTGAAAAACAATACACTTGCAGACTGCTACCAGGATAAGATTAAGGATGGCCTCTATTGCCTCCGGCAACTGTCAATGCCAGAAGCGCCAACATTGATGGATGATTTTATTAAGTCGTTCAGTGCAAGGTATGACCGGCAGCAAGTACCCTTGCTGCAAGCATTAGATCCCGGTATAGGCGTCGGATATTATAGCACAACCCCAGGAAGGGAAAAGCCTTCTTTGTTGCAAAGCGCTGTGTTTGAAAATTACGATAGCAATGATGTAAATCATTTGTGGACACCCGTGCATTCATTATTACTTCGAAAATGGGTTTCAAATAAGGACAAACACATGCCGATTTGTTTAACGGAGGAAGATATTTGTTCTTTAAACACTAGCCAGCAGCCATTGCCAAACAGCCTTTCTGTCATGTTCCGTATAACCCCACAAGGAATCTTGATAGAGCAAGCCGGAGGGGCTACCGGCACCTCGCTGTCAGGACGCTTTACTCCCTTAAGTAATACGATTGACCAAACGATGAAGGCACTCGCCAAACTTGAAGAGCAAGCCAATCCTGACGTGCTTTTTGTCGAGATCAGCCATATCGAAGATTTGCACACCGCCAATATCGAGCGCCGCAAACAGCTTTATCAGTATGAGCTTCCCATCCTATGTGGTTCTGTAACCAGCGCAGACAACAGGATAATGTTATCTGACCTGCATATATCAATAATTAACAGACAAATTTGCCTTTGGTCGCGGAGACATGGTAAAAGGGTGATCCCCAGGTTAAGTTCAGCATATAACTATTCACGCAGCGACCTGTCCGTATTTCGCTTCTTATGCGACCTTCAGCATCAAGGGATCAAATCGGCCTTCTATTTTGATTTAGAATATCTCTTTCCCAACCAGGACTTCTATCCGCGCGTCTGTTTTAAAGATTCGATACTTAAACCTGCCACATGGGTGTTGGATAAAGCTCGTGTGAATGCCATTGCCGGAATGGCAATTAATGACCGGATTGTTTGTCTCAGCGAATTGGCGGATACCATGGAATGGCCACGTTATCTATCATTGGATGAATATGATCACCAGCTGGTCTTTGACTTAAAAACGCCTGATGATTTCTATCAACTTGCATCCCAGGTAAAGCCGGATAAGCCGTTAGTATTGCGTGAATATCTTTCTATCGAAGATGACGGACCACTTTTAAGCAATTGTCAAGGGGAACGGTTTGTCAACCAATTCGTAGCAACGGTCTATCATGAAAAAACCGTTTACGCTCCGCTAATACCATCCGCGCAAGTAACCGACGTGCAGCGGTTATTTTTACCGGGAAGCGAATGGCTTTATTATAAACTGTATATGCATCCGGCAGCAAGCAATGAAATACTTGTAAGCCATATTTTAAAATGTATTAGTCAGTTGCGGGTACAGGGTCTGATGAAAAAATGGTTTTTTGTCCGATTCAAAGACCCTGCTTACCATTTAAGGATACGGTTGCAGCTAACACCGAAGCACGCGGGATTTGCACTGAACAAGTTCAGTAAAATATTGGAAAAATTGGCTGCTGCCGGAATAATCCAGCGTTACAGTCTTGAGTCATACGAGCGCGAAATAGAACGATATTCCCCCGAACTAATAGCCGAATGCGAAGATTTCTTTTGTCATGGTACAGTTCTAATTGCCGGATGGTTTGAAAAAATTACAGCTGACGACGCTGACTATAATTACTATTATATAGCTGTTATCAGTATAAGAATGATGATAACGGCATTTGATTTTATCGTGGACCATGTGATTTGTCTGTTTCGCCACCTATATGAAAGCATGGTGCTCCGCCTTGTTTCTGATCGAAAAGGGCATAACAAAATAATAAAACGCAAACACAGGGAAATTTCAAATGCGCTTAATAACCTTACAGACCTTCATGATCAAACTTTAAAACAACTTAAAAGGCCTTTAAAATTGTTTGAGCAGGCGATTTCTCAGATTGCTATGCAAACAAGGAATAGACCAGATCAGGATAAAAATCAGCTTTTCGCAGACCTTTTGCATATGCATCTAAACCGCCTGTTTGTTGACAGCAGCCAACAGCAGGAAATGATCTTTTATTATTATTTCTATAGAACATTGGAGTCGGAGGCCGCGCGTAAAAAGAATTAAGTCTTTCGTTTACTCCGAACAACATAATTATCTATCCTATTACTAAAATCCTGTTTGTACGTCGCACTAAGTGGGACAACACTTCTATTTGTCAAATGGATCATTCCGCCTGCTACAGAGTCCAGTTTATTTATATTGATCAAAAATGAGCGGTGCGTTTTAACAAATGAGTTAGGCAATATTGATTCCATCTCCTTCAAGGTCAGATATGTTATATGCTGTATATCAGCTAAAACAATGCTCACATAATTTACCTGGGCCTCAACATAAAAAATATCTTCAATCTTAATTCTTATTAATTTCCCTTTCTCCTGACTTTGAATGATGATGTTCGACCGATTACTTCTATTGTTCAGTGTGTCGTCATTAATGTGCTGCACTTTCTGGATGGCCTTAAGCAATAGCGGATATTCGATAGGCTTTAACAAGTAAGCAATAAATTCTGTATCTAACGCTTTGAATGCATAATGTTCAAAGGCCGTAGTGAAAATGGTATGCGCGTAAGGCTGAATAAGTGTCGCAAGGTCAATTCCCGATAATTTGGGCATTTCTATGTCAAGAAAGCAAATGTCAACCTGAACTTCTTCAGCAGTAATCTTCCTGAGCGCTTCTAAGGGATTTGTTTCCGTACCTACCAGTTCAAGTCCTGGTGTCTGATTAATTAGTTCGGCAAGATAGTCGATTGAAAAATCCTCGTTATCAACGATGTAACAGCGCATGTTCATAGTTTGATTTTTAAGTCCACAATAAATTTATCTCCGATGAGCCGGCTTTCTAAGTTGTAATTATTATAATAGTATTTTTCCAGCCTTGCCTTCGCGTTTTGTATGCCAATGTGCTCACTGATAAATTTTTGCCGGCCTGAATACAGGTTTTCTGTATAAAGGTTCAGATTGTGTTCCTGCACGTTTAAAGTAATTATGCCTGGCGCATCTTCAAGGTTCCCATGCTTAAACATATTTTCAATAAACGTAAAAAGCAGTAACGGCGGAATACGCAAGTTATCATCAAAAACCGGTGCGTTGAGGTTTTTTATAACGGAAAGCCTATTATTAGAAAGCAGCTGGTTTATTTGAATTAAACGTTCTATTTGCTCTAGCTCTTCAGACAGTTTTACCAAACCGTCTTCCTGTGAAAGGCCAAGAGAATATCGGATTGAGTTGATAAACAACCGAAGACATTGCGTTAGTTGGGGAGAGATTTTTGATACCCTTATAAATATGAAATTAAGAACATTAAAAGCCATATGCGAATTTATTTGCGCTCTCAAATGCGCGTTCTCAAGAGCCGCTTCGCGGAGTTCAGCCTGTAATTTCAGTTGGAGTAAATCATAGGCACGTCTGGAATTAGCAGCATTAGAAAGCAAATAGTAATACCCGGTGCTCAATGCTAAAAAATAGCCACCTCTAAAGAGGCTGCGTTTGTGGTCTGCCGGAATTATATAGATTGACAAATGTCCGGCATGAATGGAATTTATTAAGATGTCCAGGCCTATACTTAAGAGATCATAACATCCCAATTCGACCAAAAGAATTAGGATGAAAAGCAGGACTGAGTTTCTTTTTCCGGACCATTTGCTTGCTACATGTGCATTGAAATAAAACAGGCCGATGTTTAAAGCATAGAAGCAAGCAAATGTGGAAAGTGGCGCTGTACTTCCCACTCCGCGTGCAACATATATTTCCCAACTGATAAATACGATCCAGAAGCCCACATGCACCAAGATTTCCTTGAGACGAACGCTGAACAGCATAAGAAAAGTTTCATAGTGATACCTGCAAATTACTAAAAAAACCTTTCTGCATATCAAATTTGCCTGTTCGCGTAATAAATTGAAAGTGGGTTTAAAAACGTCTTATTTTTCATAAACATTAAAAACAGCGTTTATGAAAACAACAAAAAATGATCGTGAAATTCGCAACAGACGGCTCTTTAAGTTTGAAAATCAATCAAACAGGGGGCTATCGACGACAGACCCTACCTCAATTACGATAAATACCAATACTGGTACAACAGCAACTATCATAACCCATTTGTCGGGAACTGAACGTTTAAGAAGTAGAAGATAGAGCTTATGCCAGACACCATGCCGCCGAAAGTCAAAAGAGAGGCAATGAAACTATTCCTTTTTAATGACGACATTAAAAGATTGGAATCGGTAAAAGGCTATATTGATTCCAATCTGGAAAAGGATTTGAGCATTGGTGTTCTGGCAACTTTTTTAAATACAAGTCAATCCACTTTAAGAAGGCATTTCACCCGTTATTTTCAACAAACCATTTACAGTTATATTCTAAAACGTCGTATGGAAATGGCCATGGTACTATTGCTAAGTAATGAACTGTCAATTAAGCAGACAAGTAAAAAGGTGGGATATAAACGACTTACGTCATTTACCCACGCATTTTCGAAGTATTTTGGACATGCTCCTATTTATTATTTAAAATCCTTCGACTTAAAATTAACCCAGTCAGACGATTGGACAGAATTCGCAAACAAATGAACAGAATTAGCATCTGGTGTAATGTAGTTTTACCGTAAATAAGGGAAGAAGATCAGCTCAGGTATTTCGTTCGGATTGGTAGGGTATTACAAGAAAAATTAATTGTTAAGTCTCCAATTTATTTAACCATGATCCGCAAAATCACTATTGAAACAATTACTATTATCTTTATTGTACTGTGGGTATATGCTGCTTTAAGCAAACTACTAGATTACAACACTTTTCTTTTTCAATTAGGGCAATCACCTTATACTTCCGACTTCAGCAAGCCAATTTCAATAATGCTGCCCGTCACGGAACTCATTCTTGCCTGTTTATTGCTGGATAAGAGAACGAAGATGCTGGCGTTGTATGCTTCCTTTTTCCTAATGGTATTCTTTACCGGCTACATTTATTCTTTGCTCCACTACAGTTATTATGTGCCATGCAGCTGTGGCGGGATACTAGGTAAGTTGTCCTGGGGCAGTCATTTACTATTCAATTTCGGATTTATGTTGATCGCTTTGGTTGCAATCGTTATCTATGACGGGGATATGGCTTCAACGGTTTCACCTTCAATTAAGGAAAAAAATCCAAGGCTCCTATGAAACGCAAAGCCGTCACAATAATAGTCTTGATTTTTGCAGCTATCGGAGCGCTCACTTTTCTCAATGCTGCGATAGACCATCCGAACAAAGAAAAAAATGCTTTTGTTCGATATTTCAACGCAAATCTCATTAGGTCAGCAGAGCTTAGTCATCAGGGTGAAATAACCGCGCTTTGCGGGTTTGATTCAGCGAAATTATTCTTTAACGAGCGTACACCGGACAAGATAGTTTATTGTTCAAAAGAATTGAGCGGTCGCAAGGAACTAACTCTCCGTCTGAATAGAAGTTCCGATTGGCGTTTCTACACGGTTGTCACCTATCCAAATATTGATATTTTATTTGGCAACGACAGGAAAATAGCTTCAGGAAACCTTTTAAATGATTCCCTTACAACAACAATGATAAGAACAAATGCCTTTGCGAATGTAGTCAGGATTTCCGATGGCGTGTTTATAATAAGAACAGTGGATACTCCTACGCTAGATGCAGTTTTTAAGAAAGTTAATATAAATGCAAATTGCATTATCACAGACAATAATCTCTCTCAAAGATTACACGACGGGGGCTTCGTCAATGACGGCAAGCTCAGCTACGACCCCGTTTCCAACATACTGGCGTACGTAAATTACTATAGTCATCATGTTATATTTTTTGATACTTCCTTTAAGTTGCTGCTGCGATCGCAGACCATTGATACGACCACCATTTCAAATGTTCCAATCATAAGAAAGGGCGGCGCTATAACCCATAAAAGCCCGCCAGTGATGGTCAACGGGAACAGTTGCGCGTTCGGAGGGGTTTTATATGTCCGGTCGAAACTGAAAGCGGATAATGAAAATTTACGTGATTTTAAGCGGAACGAAGTGATAGATCGTTACCTGATCAGCGATGGCCGCTATATCGGCAGCTTTTATCTGCCTTTACCCGACGATCATCGGTTGCTAAACTTCCAGGTTATTGGGAACAACCAATTGATAGCAGTTTATGATACCGAAATAGTTAAGTATAAAATAGCAACTGAATGATAGTTTTTTCTTAACCAAAAGTTTTTGTTGCTTTTTAAGATTATAAAAGCATCGATAGCATATGAAAAGGATCAAAATTTCCTTAGCAGCGCTCGCATTCTTACTCACCGCCGGAGTAACCTATGCATCAAAGTCCAGCGTAACCGGCGAACCTTGTAAGACACCGGCTGGTGGAACTATTAACTCCAGCGCATGTCCCGGAGGTAGCGTTTTGTGCTGTACATCATTGGACGGCCAAAGACAATACCAGCAGGCCAACTAATCAACCCCTAGTGAACATGGCTGCCATGCGCAGCCATGTTTCATTTAATTGTTTAGTGTTTATCACGAACAACAATCACATCAAGCATCCTTTTTCCCTTTGTGAAAGTGATGCCATAGGGTTTTAAGGCAGCCTGCACTTCTTCAAAGTTTGAAGGGTCCACCTTCAGGTCAAGATCGATGGGTTTTTTATAGCCGGTTTCATCTACGATAGGAATTTTACCTAAATAAAGAAACTTGTTCTCCCACAAATACAGAAATGTGGTCAGCGAACAATGACTGATAAATATTCTTTGGGCTGCCTTGTCTAAAGTATCGGCCTCCTTCGAAGATTTTGATTTCAGTAAATCCGGCGTTGAATCCAGTGTCATGACCCAGCAATCAATCATTCTTTTTTCTTTTGCCCCTTCAATTCCATATTTGCTGCCAAAGAATCGGTTCAATTCATCTACCGCGACCTTATTAAAGGTTGGGGTATCCTTTTCTGCAATCGTTAACTCAAAGCAGAAATATTTCAGGCTATCCGGGATTTTGTTAAACCGATCATGGTATTTCGCTGACCAGGGAAATAGGGTGGAATCCTTTGCTTCCCAGATAAACCGGGCCGGAAGCCTGATACTAAAATCGGGATCATTGGCGCCCAGGTTCGGCTTGCTTTTTAAATAGAAAGCGCTTTGATATAAAAATGGAATTGCGGAATTATAGCAAACAATTTTTCCCATATCGCCCGGCAGGTTTTCCCATGCCTCCATGCCAGGTAATCCTTTAATATATTTAGTAATAATAGTGTTATAAAGTATCTTATCGCCTGATAGTGTTACTCCTTTTCCCAGGCCGCCTGTAAGCAATGGCTTTTTTGAGTCATAATCGAAGTCTTTCTTTTCATCGACGTTGACCGTTCCATTAGCAAGATATTGCTGTATGGTCGTTTCACTGATTTCATCATCGGAAGTGATGGCCAGTACATGGCCGTCGGGCGCAATCAATATTTCATGAGGTACCACGTTGTGAGGAAAATACTTTCTGAGAATTTTGTCATCCGTTACGAAAGGGATTTTTTGGGTTCGCAATTCTGGCCGGTAACTCAAAAACTTTTTTACAGTTACCATAGGCTCGCTGGACACGGTGATAACTTGCATATCTCTCCGGTATTTGTTTTGAAGGGCAAGCAACTTCGGCAAAAATCGCACACAAGGCTCACAATATGTTCCCCAAAAATCAATGATCAGGAGCTTACCTTTAAATTCAGAGCGATGCAGGTTTTTATGCTGCCAGTTGAGTACTTGCTGACAAGTAAAATCCGGGCATAGCTGTCCCCTTCCAATTTCTGTGGGAACGCTCTGCGCATCTGCGTTTAGAAAGCAGCAGGCAGCAAGGCAGATTATTATCAATAATTTCATATTTCAATTATCTGGTGGAATAGTGTTTGTGATCAACTTAATTTTTCTATAGCCGGCGAGGTCATATGCCCGCCGGCTTTGAGTACTTAGTTATTGATACCCTGGGTTCTGTTTAAGGTTCGGATCTTTTAAAATGTCACCTAAAGGGATCGGGTAGAGCGCGGAACTGCTTTGCCAGGTGGCGGGTTTTTCGGCAGTCATCACGGCGTCAATTCGTCCTGTCCGTTTTAAGTCAAACCACCTGTGGCACCCTTCGGTAAATAAATCCACCTGTCGCTGATTCATTATTAAATCCATACAGGTTTTCTGGTCGGCAGGTACCGGCAGAGCTGTTGTTAATCCACCATGCTTCAGACGGATAAGGTTGATGTCGGCAACGGCATCTGTAAAATCATTTTGCATGGCGTTGGCCTCGGCCCGGATAAGATATTGTTCGGCAAGGCGCAATACAACAAACCATTCTGTCGTATTGGGCGAAGTGGTTGTGAACTTATACGGATAATAATACGTTGCACCGTTGTAGGCTTTCGATGCGATCCAGGTCGTTTTACGCAAATCGCCCGGTTCAAATGCATTGAGCAGGTTATCCCTGCAGATCAGGTTGGGCGTCGTATTAAATATAAAATTTCCTGCCGAAAAATTGGATTCAGAACTATAGTTTGACCATTGCAGGATAGCTTCGGCGTTGTTCTGTTCGAATATGCCTGTTGGCCCGTCAAGCAAGCTATACAACCCCGAATTAATTACTGCATCTGCCTGTAGCTTCGCATTGACCCAATCCTTCTGGTATAAGTACACCCTTGCCAATAGTGCGGTAGCCACCCATTTATTGGCCCTGGAACGGTCGCCGCCTGTATAACTATAATCGTCGCCCAAAGCAGCCTGTGCATCTTTCAGATCAGCTATGATTTGCGTATACACCTGTGCCGCCGGTGTCCTTGATGCTGTAGCTGATACGGATACATCCGTAGTAAGAACCAACGGCACGTCCCCGAACCAATTCACCAGATAGAAATAAGCAAGGGCCCTGTTAAATTTGGCTTCGCCTAAATAATATTGCCTGGCACTTTCCGATGTTCCCTTCCCTGCCGATAAGCCTTCTATTGCCGAGTTTGTCGCATATACGATATTGTACAGATTGGCCCAGGCTAACCGCGGGTCGTTTGATAGCAACGTATTGGTACTGTATGGATCAAATGTAACAGATGGGCTATAATTAACAATATCATCCGACGCCAGGCTGTTATAGATAAAAATAGGGTCTTGTAAATTTGTTTTGAATTGACGGTAGATACCGGCAATAGCAGAGTTCGACGTTGCATCGGAAGTGTACACCTGAGAAGCTAATAATTTGTCAGTGACACTATCTATTTCCACGAACTTTTTACACGCCGGGGAAATCAGTAACAAAGAAAATAGCATGAATACCGCAGCCGCTTTGCAGCCGCAGCGATTAATTGTTTTTGTTTTCAGTTCCATTTTTTCAATCATTAAAAAGTTATCTGAAGACCTGCGGTGAACATTTTCAGCGGTGGTACTAAGAGATAGGTACTTCCTGCCTGCTCGGGGTCATAGCCTTTATATTTAGTAAGCGTCAGAACGTTTTGTCCCTGCAGGTAAAGCCTTAGGTTTTTCATGCCCCATTTTTGCACAATTCCGGAAGGGAACATATAAGACAGCGAAACATTTTTGACCCGCAGGAACGAGGCGTCGCCGAATCCAGCATCCGAATTTTGAAATTCAGTCTGACTCATGTTATTGCTGATTTCAGGTTTGGGCACGGTTACCTTATCGCCTGGGTTCTTCCAGTAATTCAGGTAGGCGGTCCAGCCGGAATACAGGTCATTGCCAAAAGTTGCAGCTGGTATCTGGCTGTACAAATTATATCCATCCTGGCGCGTGTATTGCAGGAAAATATCCAGCTGGAACCCTTTATACCGGAACGAGTTGTTCATCCCGCCGTACCACTTGGGATCGGTAGTGCCTGCAATTACATAGTCGCCACCCTGACCGTTGTAAGAAGATAGTTGCGTGTACTTGCCATCATTATTAATGTCTTGTATCATCGTGGTACCATCAGCAGGATTTACACCGAGAAAATGATATTTCTGAACAATATTTAAAGGTTGCCCAACCACATAACTATTGGCATAACCGGAGGATTGTAGCCCGGGAAATGATAACAACGTGTTTTTAGGAATCGTCAGGTTAATTGAGGTCGTCCATGTAAATTGATTGCTTTGAACATTGGTTGTGTTTACCTCAAATTCTAGTCCACGGTTTTGAACCACTGCCGGCAGATTTGCAATATATCCGGTAAAGCCTGTTATGGAGGGCAAAGCATAAGATACCAGCTCATTGCCTGACCTGTTTCTGTACCAGGCTGCATTTAGCAAGATTCGATTCTTCAGGAAGCCAAGGCTAATTCCTAACTCAAGCTTTTTATTGACCTCCCACTGATAGTTTTTATTAGCAATTTGTGTCGGGATGAGGGTGGATGTATTACCATAATTGGTTGAAGTGTCGTAGAAGCTTAGATAGCCATAATCTCCAATCCCGTCATTGCCCGTAGTTCCGTAACTGCCATGTAGCTTGCCAAAGCTCAACACACGGCAGTCTTTCAGAAAGGCTTCATTACTGAACAGCCAGGCTGCACCAATACTCCCAAAGTTTCCAAATTGTTTACCTGGCCCGAACCTGCTGGAGCCGTCGCGCCTGAAACTCCCATTCAAAATATATTTATCATCCCAGTTGTAAGTCGCCCTACCGAATACCGATATGTATTTATAGTCGATCCTGCTTGCTGTCCGGTAGTCCATACTGCCGAAATTCAGGCTTTCAATATATGCATCGCTGCTATAGGAATCTACCAGAAAAAGATACCCGTCTGACAACTGCTGCTCAATAGTTGAACCTGCAAGCAGGTCCAATTTTCCATTACCGATGACCGTTGTGTAAGTAAGCTGCGGCTCAAACAAGAAAGTTTGCACCAGTTGCTTACCAAATTCTGAGTTGCCGAGGATACCATAAGATGGGTCATAGGACGTTGACGGCGAGGCATCGATCTGGTTATTCTCAATGCGGTTATATCCTACATTGCTTTTAAAATCCAGGCCCTTAAATAAATTGTATTTCAAGGAAAGGCTTGCATTTAGGTTGTTATTTTCAACCTTATCGTACTGTTGATTAGCTGCAATATAATTCGTCTTATTGTTTACCCAGTTCAGGTTGCCGTTTGCATCATACACAGGATAATTTGGGTTCATTTCAACCAGGTACATCAGGGCAGTCGGCATGGGGAGTTTATTTTTATCTGCAGAAAAGAATACCGTTGCATCGACATGTAGCTTCTTGTTTAGTGAAGTATGTCCGACGTTTAAATGAAAGTTGCCCCTTTCATACCCCTCGCCACTTATTTGCGGCAGCACAGATGATTCATTGTGGAAAGTGCCTGACATCAAAAAGGTGGTTTGCTTATCGCCCCCGCTCAGCGTCGCAGTGGCATTGGTCTGATGAGCTGTATTACCGATATACCATTTTTGCCAGTCGAAATCTGCATTCGGGCTCCATGATACTAGGTCCGGTGCGTTATCTGCGCCGGGTGTCTGGCCGCTATTTTTAAATGCATCGTTCCTTACCTGTAAATATTGCGCGGTATTTAATGGTTGGGCAGTCCTCGTTACTGTACCGAATCCATTATTTACATTCACGTCAAAGACTGTTTTACCGGTACTGCCTTTTTTTGTAGTTATTAGTATGACCCCGTTGGAACCTCGGCTGCCATATATCGCTGTCGCATCCGCATCTTTGAGAACGTCGATGCTTTCGATGTCATCTGGATTAATCGAGTTCATTGGGCTTCCGCTTTGCCCGGATAAACTTGAAGGAGTACCAATTCGTTCCAGGTTTGCTGATGGAAACGGTACACCGTCGATAATATAAAGCGGGTAGTTATTAGACAGTAATGAGCTCCTTCCCCTAATTTCCACCTGCATGCCTGAGCCTGGTAATCCAGTGCCCTGGATAATCTGCAAACCAGCTACACGTCCTTCCAATGCTTGCAGGGGATTAGTTACCGGCTGGCTTTCGATGACGTTTGCCTTAACAGTGGAAACATCACCGGTGTTAAGTTTTCTAGTAGTTGCCCCGTAACCGATAACCTGCACCTGGTCGAGCTTCCCATAGTCAAGCACCATTTTCACTGTTAACTCCTGATGACCGCTTACCGGTATTTCTTGCGTTTTATAACCGATATAGGAAAACACGAGGGTGACGTTATCTCTTAGTGTCTGCACACTAAAGAATCCGTTAGCATCTGATGAAAAAGCCATTTGTGTTCCTTTTACCGTAATCGTGACACCTGGTAATGGGAGCCCCTTTTCATCCGTTATCTTTCCGTGTATGTCAACTGCCGGACTTGCCGGGCTGACGGAAGACTTTTTTTCGCTCTTTTCTTTTTCCGAATCGTAACGGATGATTATTTCGTCATTGAATGCCTCGTAGGTATAAGGACTATTTTTCAAAATATTATCTAAAACTGCTTTCAGCTCCTTGCCTTTGACGTCTGCGTTGATGGTCAGCTTACTATTAGCAACGGTGCCACCATAAGTAAACTTCACACCTGATGCGACAGAAATCTCCTCTAATGCTTTAGGTAGCAATTGCGCTTTAATGTTTACCGTTACTTTTCGAAGCAGCACATTTTGCCCTTTAACAGGTTCTGCCCACACGCCAAACGCGGTAGTAACAATAAAGGCAAATAAGATAGTCGTCCACTTCATAAAATATAGCGCCTTGTCCAAGAACTTCTCTTGTACATATTTTTTCATAATTTTACTTTGTTAAATGTTGACACTTTGCAATCGCGACGGGTGTCCAGCCTGGTGCCGCTTTTGCAATTAATTGCATTGACGCCTGCAATCTCTCCCCGGAGAGATTCGCAGGTATTTTTTTGGTCTTATTTTATCATTGGCAAGGCCCTCCTGAAATAATAAAAGTGTTACCGTTCTTTCGGACCTCAGCACCGATTGCCCTGCATAGCTTTCGAAGAAAACTTTCCGGGTCTTCTCCGTCGTTAATGCGGCCATAAAACTCGCAGCTGCCAACATCCCCCTCCATCGCTATATTGAGCTTGTAATTCCTGCGCAGATCAGCAATGATCTCCGAAACAGGTGCGTTGTTATATTCCAATTTACCCTCTCTTCGTTCCAGCATCTTTCGTGCGTCGGGGTAATCCTGTTTCTGGAACCGGGCATTATTTTTCTCATAAATTGCCCGCTGATTGGGTAGTAGGATGACCTCGTTCCTTCCATCAGAAAATGACACCTTTCCTGTAAGCAGCGTCACTGAGACCTTTCGTTCTTCCGGATAGGCTTGCAAATCGAAGGAAGTACCAAGCACCGTAGTGTTTATCTTTCCGCTGTGTATTATAAAAGGGTGCATACGGTCTTTAGCCACTTCCAGAAAAGCTTCACCCGTTAATAGTATATCCCTCGTATGACCGCTGAACCTGTCGGGATACCGCAATGTGCTGGCAGGGCTTAGCCAGATTTTCGTCCCATCGTCCAGGCTGACTATTTTGCGTTCGCCGGAAAGAGTTGAAACGTGTTCATAGTGCATGGGATGTAACAGGTCGTCAATGCCTTCCCTGTTTATGAATAATATAACTACCAGAATAATCGAGGCAGCGATAGCGCCAATTTTTATGTACAATGAATGGGTAATTGCGTATTTCTTCTCCGGAACTGCTATGCGCAGTTTTAAACGATCAAACGCTTTAGCTGTATCGTACCGCCTTATCTGATCAATTGAGTGCGTGACCTTATTTTCGTCTGTCAGCTCCGCAAAAAGATCTCTTCTTTCAGGATTGCCGATCATCCATTGCGTCAATTCAATTTCTTCGGCTTCGGTCAAAGTTTCCTTCCGGTACTTACTAATCAGCGCAGCAATGCGTAGCGCATCTCTTTCATTACTTTCCATAATGCTAAATAATTATTGCCCGTCAGCAATACATTTTAAAAGCAATACGACGCCGTTCGCGGAAAGTACCAAGCAGCTATAAAAAAAGGCAGCCTTTACCCGGACTGCCTTACATTAATTAACTTGATCTAATTATAAACTGCCTCGCGCGGTATTATTGGTAAAATTCTTTATGCCGGTTACAAGAAAGGCTGCATATGCTTTCGGATCATAATCCGCCCCTTCCGCCGGACAAAGTAATTTGCCTTTATTGTCCAGCAATACATAAAAGGGTTGTGAATTGGAATTAAATTTTGTCGCCTGGAGGTCGCTCCATTTTTGACCTATCGTTTCAACATGTTTATGGCTGAAGGCAGATGTGTATTGCTCATTGTCCGGCAATGATGTTTTATCATCGACATATAACTGTATCAACACAAAGTTTTCACTCATCAGCTTAAAGACCGCCTCATCTGTCCATACCGTAGCTTCCATTTTGCGGCAATTGACGCAGGCATGCCCGGTAAAATCAATCATTACAGGTTTATGCCGCCTCTTGGCGTCAGCCATTCCCTCATCATAGTCGAAGAAAACATCCAAGCCCGACGGCGCTTTAAAAAGCTTATCATATTTCCTGCTAACCTTTGGCGGTATCCGGGTCGCTTCGGGGCCATTTGACCTCGAATAAAGGTCAAAGTCCTGCGTTTGTTGCGGCGGTAAAAAGGCGGTAATGGATTTTAACGGCGCTCCCCATAGCCCGGGAACCATGTACAAGGCAAAAGAGAAAGTCACAATTGCAATAAGCAATCTCGGTATTGTAATGATTTTCAATTCCTCATCGTAGGCAAACCGCAATTTGCCTAAAATGTAGCATCCTAAAAGTGCGGCTATGGTGATCCATAGCACAAGAAATACCTCACGGTCAAGCAAATTGAAATGGTAAACAAGGTCAACATTGGAAAGGAATTTGAGAGAAAGCGCCAGTTCCAGGAAGCCAAGAACAACCTTAAAATTAACCAGCCATTTACCTGATCTTGGTAAAGCATTCATCGCGTTTGGGACTAAGGCAAAAAAGGTAAAAGGCAATGCCAGGGCTAAGGAAAATCCGAACATCCCAATAGCGGGCGCTAACAATTTGCCATTGGTGGCAGCCTGCACTAACAGCGTTCCTATGATCGGACCGGTGCAGGAGAACGATACCAGGGATAGCGTCGCGGCCATAAAGAATGTCCCCGCTATTCCGCCCTTGTCTGCTTTCCTGTCCATCTTATTAATCCATTTGGATGGCAACGTAATGTCAAATCCACCCAATAAGGAAATGGCAAACATTACAAGGATCACAAAAAAGAAAAAATTAAAGAGGCCATTTGTCGACAAGCTGTTCAAAGCATCTGCACCAAATGTTACAGTAATCGCGAGGCCGAGCGCGACGTAAATTACAATAATAGAAAGGCCATACAACAGTGCTTTATTGACTGCATTGGCTTTGCTCGCTGTAGTTTTGGTAAAATAGCTAACTGTTAAAGGAAGCATAGGGAAAATGCAGGGCATCAAAGTGGCCGCAAAGCCACCTGCCACGCCGGATAAGAAAATTGCGAATACCGATAATGACATATTTGTTTATTTATTGTTTAGAAATGCGTTTGTGATTTTTATCCAGCGGTTGGTAGCCGATAAAATCAACATATAGTGATAAATAGTTTTCCCGTTCAGGTTCTCTTTTCACCAGGTCCGTGCTTAAATACTTTTTATTGCAGTCAGGGAAGACGGTGACGACACATGCGTCTTTGCCAAGCGCTTCTTTGATTTTGATCGCGCCTATGACGTTTGCCCCCGAAGATATACCTACCGCCATTCCTAACTGAGCAGCTAATTTTTGGGCCATCAGTATGGCATCCCCATCATGTACCTGCAAAATATCATTCAGGCAATTAAACTGCACAATTGTTGGAATAAACTCGTCTGAAATACCCTGTATCCGGTGGCTGCCTATTTTATAACCTGTGCTAAGCGTAGGGCTTTCGGCCGGCTCGATTGGGAACAAACGGATATGCTTATTTTGCTGTTTTAGGAATTGTCCAATACCCATGATCGTGCCACCGGTACCAACGCCGGCGACAAAGGCATCGGGCGGTACGTCGTATTGCTGCAACTGCCGCCAGATCTCCGGGCCTGTGGTTTTTTCGTGCGCCTCGGTGTTTAAGAAATTTTCAAACTGCCGTGGTAAAAAAATATTTGCCTGCTGATTACTTATAAGCTCCGCCATTCGTATACTGCTCACAAAGCCTCCTTGTTCTTTAGATACAAGTGTAATTTCAGCGCCGAGGCTTCTGATAATATCTTTTCGCTCCTGGCTGAGCCAGTCCGGCATTATGATCTGTACTTTATGTCCTAAAGCTCTTCCAATAGCAGTGAAAGAAATGCCGGTATTACCGCTTGTGGCCTCTACGATCTTATGGCCCGGTAATATTTTTCCTTTTTTATAGGCCTCCTGTAAGATGTATAAAGCAATACGGTCTTTAATGCTGCCGGTCAGGTTATATTGCTCACACTTGACGCAGATAAAACTGTTTTTGCCTTTGTAGCGATAGCATAACTTTATCATAGGCGTATTCCCGATCATATGCCATAGGTCGGCAAACCTGTCGTCGAAAATTAATGTATTGCATCCGGAAGTGTCGGCGATCATGGGTATTGGTCTAATTCAATGAATGATATTACCAATACGACGCTATCCGACTATAGTACCAAACGGAGAAAGAAATTAGTGTTTATAAAATTGATTAAACAGGTGGAGATAAGGTATCAGCATTAATAATTGGAATTTATCATTTGGCAGTCGTTGTTTTAACAACGCAAGTCCACGCCCTTTTTGATTTTTAACCGTCTGTATGGAAAGATTTAGTTCATCTGCTATTTCCTGATTGGTCTTGCCATCAACATAACTCATGGTTATGATTTTGCCACACTGCGGCGAGAGGGTTTCAATAGCATGGTAAATTTCAGCTATTATCTCTGCACGGATAATTTCATTAAGATAGGCTTCTTCGCTGTAGCCGCGTTCTTCTGCAAACAACGTATTTCGCGCACCGGAACGTTCGGATACTTTCAGGAAGTCAAGGCAGGCATTCTTGGCAGAGCGGTACAGATAGGCCTTAAGATGCTGCTCCGATTCAAATTTCAAATGCTTATTCCAGAGCTTCACAAATAGATCCTCCACAATGTCTTCGGCGTCGTCACCATCATGTACCAGGTGTTCCGCAAAGAAACAAAGTGAACGATAAAAATTGCGGAAGATCAGCTCAAACGAATTCGAATCAGTCATATCCAGATATGGCGCCAGATCAAACGATGTCCCTTTCGTTGAATGCATAACTATCCTCAAACAAGAAATTTCGCAGCTATAGTAAATAAAATTTATGTAAAATTAATAATTTTATAAAATAGCTGCGAATAGCGAGGCTATTCTATGTTGTATAAACAATATTGAAAGTAAGCGAGCCACTCACAGAAAAACCTGCCTGGGAATCAAAAGCCGTATCCATCACATAAGAATGTTTAACCATTTTGCTAATATAGCTTGGCGGCGGTGTGGGTGCGTTAAGCGTAATCGGTAATTTGTTTGATACGGCTGTTCCGGTGTTGCTGGCAGTTGCATCAATCCATCTGCTGTCGATGGTGTTGAGGAAAGCGGACTGTGCCTGTGTCAAAGAAAAGTTAGTGCTCACCCAGCTTTTGAAATCACTTTTAATTTGGCTTACTTGTTGGGCAAGGTCGTTTGCGGATAAGCTGTACAATTCGTTTACTTTGGCTTGTACGCCTGTCGGGGTTAAGGGTTGCTGTGTCATAAATAGGTTTATAGATATGTAAAATAGTTCTCTAATAAACGATTCTTTACAGAAACTATTTTAATTAATATTTAGTTTATGCAAATTAGACGCAACCATTTACCCTATAAGCAATGCCACTCCGATACAATGACCGATACTTCCGCCTGATAGCGGCCTTAGTTGCTGCACATTTAATCGTAGCCTTTGGAGACAAGGAAACGCTTTTCCAATTGTTGTTAGACAAATATTATTACATGGCGCTGGGTTCCAGCTTTATTATCGCACTTGTATTGGTTACGACCGTGAATTTCATCACAAGGAGGCTCGATAAACATTATGACTGGAAACAATACCCGGTTGAAAGAACAGGCTTGCAAGTACTGGCAGGCTTGGTACTGCCCTCAGTATTAGCTTTACTGCTTGCGGCCCTGTATTTTAAACTAAACGGCGTCGATATTTTCAAAACCCAATATTTTCAAATTGACTTCCCCGTCATTGTCGGAATGATCCTGCTGTTCAATCTATACTATCTCGCTTATTATTTCTTTCTCCAGATGCGTTTTGCTGAGCAACAGGCACAGGCTATAGAGCAGAAAGCGGATACAGGAGCTGCTCAAACCAGCGAGAAAAAGTTCATTATGGCAACAAGGGGAACTAAGAACATACCCGTTCCCATAAGCCGGATACATTACATTTATCATGTTGAACCGTACAACGTGATCCGAACAGCAGAAAAAGAGGATTTCGTCATATCCGAATCGCTGGATGCTATTCAACAGAAATTATCGCCCAGGCAATTTTTCAGAGTGAACAGGCAGATGCTTGTGAATATAAATGCTTGCAACCACTTTGAGAACATCGAAAACCAAAAATTGCGGCTTTATGTGCTGCCTGAATTAAAGGAGCCTGTTATAATAAGCCAGAAAAAGGCAAGGGAATTTAAAGATTGGATAGCGCGGTAATGAAAAGGTTGGCCTCTTTCAATATAATTTCTCTTTGTCATAAGCAATTAATAATGACATCAGCCGGTTTGCCTACTGTTCGGCTGTATGCCAGAGTAACACATCGTGCCATACCCAAATTATAGGTTTGGATTACGATCTATTACTTGTCTGTAACTCAAAGTTAAACTTGACAAGATACTCAACATTGTAAAAAGGAGCATGTTTCGTTTATCCCTGGCTGCTATTTGGCCGTTTCCTTCGGACCGCGCTTTCCACTGCAATCTTCTGCCGAAGGATTTCCGCTGCAATCGACTAACGGTTCTTGATACCGCTGCATTAATATTGGCTGCATGGTAGCCTGTAAGTTATAGGCGGCAACCCTTTCACAAAAAGAAAGAGTTGCCGCCTTTTGTATTAGTATCCCGTTTTGCTCATTCCCTCTTTTCGTTTCCCTGCAATCCTCCATTCGCAAAACCGGCTACCTGCTTCATTTGTGTCTGTAGCGTTCCATTTTTTTCGTGTCGCTTTGGCTTATGCCACAGCAAAGGTCTCGCCGGACATACCGTCAGGCAAGGTCTTTCGCTGCGTTATCACTTCGCTCGGCCTGAGGTTTTCCAAAAATAATCTTCCTCTCATTTTCAATGGTGCCCTGTGGGCGGTATTGGTGAGAGCGTATTTTTTTTGGAAAAACCTTGCCTGCCGGTCTGCTCCGGCAAAATGGGTTGCTTATCAAAGCCAAAGGCAAATTTTAGCCGAATTGGATTTTTTAACAACTCAAAGCGCAGACTATGGAAATCACAGGAAGACTGACCGCAGATGCAAAGGTCAACGAAACAAAGAAAGGCAAAAAGGTAGTCCATTTTAACCTTGCCATCAATGACAGCTATCGCAAAGATGGAGAACAGAAGAAAGTAACCACTTACGTGGATTGCTCTTACTGGATCAATGAGGGTATTGCCCTTTACCTGAAAAAAGGAACATTGGTTGAGCTGTATGGGCGCATGAGCGCCAGTGCATGGCTTAACAAAGACAAGGAGCCAAAAGCAAGCCTCGAATTTCACACCAACAATATCAAGTTATTAGGCAAGTCGGCCAATGCGGGGACTGAACGGGTATCTACCGAAACACAATTAACCGCAGACGTTTACGGCGATACCAAAGACGACATGCCATTTTAATCAAAGTATTCATTTTTTATTCACTTAAATAATTAAAGTCATGGGACACAATTTAAATTTCAACGAAGAAACGGGGAAGTATTCTTTTTACTCATTAAAGGAGAAAGCATGGCATGGCTATGGCCAGATTTCAGACAAAGAGCTGAACAGCCGTGAAGTATTGATACAGGCACAACTGGCCTATCCTGTCATCAAAGCACCGCATATTTACCGTTTTGATTCAGGCAAGGAAATTATTTCAGACAGTTCTTTTTACACCTATCGTGCGGATACGGAAGAAATACTCGGCGATGGTTTAAGCGCAGATTACCATGTAGTGCAGAACGTGGATGCCTTTTCATTCTTTGACGAGATCGTAAAAGGGGAAGGCATTATTTATGAAACCGCAGGCGCATTAGGCCGAGGTGAACGCATATTCATTACGGCCAAGCTGCCCGATTATATTAAGGTGGGCAATGATGACGTGATTGAACAATACCTGTTCCTCAGCACCGCTCATGATGGGAGCGAGAGCATTACCATTGCCTTTACGCCCATCCGTATTGTGTGCAACAACACGCTCAATGCTGCCATGACCAATTGCAGCAATGTTATCAGGATACGCCATGCTGCAGGTGCGCAGGCGCAACTAAAAGAAGCCCATAAGATAATGGGCATGGTAAATACACTGTCACCAATTATGGAACAGGCATTTAACCAATGGTCTAAAGTCCGCATTAGCGATGACGAAGTACAAAGGCTGATACAGGTGGCGTTAGCGCCCAACAAAGAAACACTGGACAATATCAGGGAGGGAAGGGCGGACGATAATTCTGCGGTTTATAAGAACCAGGTCTATGCTGCCTTCGGATATGCGATGATGGCAGAGTCGCAGCAACTGGAAACCACCAAAGGGACATTGTTCGGAGCCTACAACGCGGTTACTGGCTATTTCCAGAACGTGCGCAATTATAAGGACGCGGACGAGAAGATGAATTCCCTGCTGTGCAACGGCACCGCCCAAAAGAAAGCACAGGCAGCATTTAACCTATGCGCCGATTACGCCAAACATGGTAAAGATGTATTAATGCTCAATTAAAAATCACAGGACAGGTAATGCCCTTACCTGTCCTTTTCAAATCTATCTCAAAACTAAATTATTATGAAAAGCCTAAAAGAATTGAACAATGTGGAAAGAGGAAAACTATTACATGACCTTTTCCCGACCGAGATACCCGCCTTTCTGGAATTTGCAAATGGGATGTGCCAGACTATCCAGGAGCAAAAGGACGCACAGCGCGGACAATGGAATAATCTCATGTTCAGCTTTGACCTTTGGTTATCGCTTGTCAAACAGACGGAGCAATGTATCAAGCGGTACAAGACCAAGCTGCACAACAGTAGCAGACTGTTTGCCGACCAGCTATTCGACGGTTATAGCGCAATCTTTCTTGCGCACTGCCTCAGTGTTTATACGACTATACAGCAACATCCCAACAGAAAATTCGCATTAGCCGTTGATTTATTATTTAATCCTTAAACCACCCGCCATGCAGATAACAGATTTGAATGGTGATGCCATCAAAATAACTGATTTACCTCGAGCGATTCAGCAAGCTGAAGAATTTATTGGATACAGACACACGGACAAATCCTTACAGGCAATGGATGCACGCTTGTGCGCCTATTGGACGGATATCTATAATAAGCTGCTGCAACTTAAACAGGGATGCAATGCGATAAATGAATAATCACACTTTAAAATCAAAAATCATGTCAACTACTATAATAAAATCAAAAAGGAATATTAAGGCCGAAAGCCAACGGGGTGAAAAGAAGGACACTATAAAAAAAGCTATTGTTACAATCCCCGCGAACGGGGAACAGAAAATAGTGGCCATTACTGAAATTGATTTCAGCCCCCTAAACTATCGCAGGTATTATTCACAGGAAGCCCTCAATGACTTTGCTTCGGAACTGAAACTGCATGGTATCATAAGTCCCGTTACATTGCGAAAAATGCCATCGGGAAGATATGAACTGGTGGCAGGTGAACGCCGACTAAGGGCTGCCCAAATCGCAGAATTAAAGGAAATACCTGCCATCATTAAAGAATTAACGGATGATGAGGTGACAGAGATACAATTGTCCGAAAACCTGCAACGGGAAAACCCCCATCCCTTGGATGAAGCACAGGCCATCAAGCGGATGAACGGCAAATATAAAACAGTGGATGAGATAGCTGCCCGTCTTGGTAAATCGCGGAGTTTTGTATATAGTCGTATAAGGCTGTTGTCCCTGATAGAGCCTTTGCAGGAAATGTTCTTTGCAGAAGCAATTAATATTAATGAGGCTTTTGAGATTGCTGCCCTGAACGCTGAATCTCAACAAGAGTTTTTTAATGGGCATTGTATTAATTGGAAGGAGCAAAAACGTTTCTCTTTGGGCAATCTTTACTATGCGCTGAACAAGTTCAGATATGATCTGAAGAGAGCGCCCTTTGATACCAAAGACAAAACACTGAACCCGCAGATGGGTGCATGTACCAAATGTCCCTTTAACTCGGCTACCCTCAAATCATTGTTCCCTGAACTGGCTAAAGAAGCGATCTGCTCAGGCAAAGATTGCTATCAATTGAAATGCAAGGCACATTTTATACGCAGCATTTCTATTGCCTGTGCCGAACATCAGCCCACGGCTTTGATTTACGACTGGGGTTTATCTGACAGCACCCAACGTTTAATTGATTCCATCGACGATGTCAATGGCCTGACTAAATATATCCGCAACAGCGTAACGCTGTTACAAAAGCCGGAGAAGCCAGAACCCGAAGATTTTTTGGATGAAAGCTTTGCCGATGATGAACAAGAGGCACCGATCTTGGATGAGCAGTCTTATAAGGAAGCGCTCGCAGAATACAATGATTCTTTAGCGGAATATGAGCAATCCATAGAGAACGGGAGCCTGCAAAAAGGCTTGCTTGTGTCAGAGCGTGGCATTGAGCTTGTATACTTCTCATTGGATATGCGCAAACAGCAGAGTGGAAACAATGTAACTGCCAAACAGGTGCAGGACGCCATCAAATCGGGTGGGGCAACCGTTGCGCTTTTACAGGCGGAAATGGAACGACTTAGAGAACGGGAAAAAAGATCGAAGGAACTGGACGGAGAGAAAATACAGTTAAATATTCATGAGTCATTTATAAAGAGCAATGACAGCCCTTCAGATGTCAACAGTCTGACGGAGGCCGACCTGATTGCTGCGCGTCTGCTGGTCTACCAATCGCTTGATTGGTCGGCAAAGCGTAGAGCCGATGCTGTTTTGTTTGAAACGGAAACAGAAGATAAAACCTTGTCATTGTATGAGCGATTGGCATTCCTAACCGAACTGCAATACAGCTATTTGATACGACTGGCGGTCAGCACTAAATCTGAATCTAAGCTGCCTGCCTATCCAACCGGCGATGCACTTCGCCGAATTGCTTCAGCTGCGGGAACGGACATTGAAGGGATTGTGCAGGCACAGCAGGAAAAAGCAAAGGCAAGGGACGCCCGCCTTACAGAACGGCTGGCTGAATTGCAGAAGAAAATAGAATTATTAATGCCCGCAGGCGAATAGCGATAGCAGGAGCGCTGTCCCAATGACGGCGCTCCTTTTCCTCGCGCCGTTCTTTCTTTGTCAGTCGCAACAAGAGAAAGAACCAAAGAAAATGCTTTTTTGAATTATCATTTTTTTAAGAACTTAGATAAACAAACTACAATATGAATTATTATGAACATTACGATGCGGCTACCAGGGCCGTGGAGATAATAGGTATTTTGCTGGTCATTGCAGGTTTTATCATGCGTTACCGCATCAACCGCCGCAGGTATTACAAACGTTTTGAACAGACTAAAATGGTTTCCTTTGAACGCAAATGGACGGGCGATCTCGGCAGCGGGTTTATGGTATTTCTTTCAATTGCCTGTATTGTCGTCGGCCTGATTATGGCTTTGATTGGGTGGGTGAACAGCGGTAACGGAAAAGCAAAAGAGGAAGCCGCAAAACATCACCATACCACAACGATACCATAGGGGCGCTGCAACCAATTCCTTCGGAACAGGTTGCTTTCAGGAATCAATGGAATAGCCAGATGCACCAGAAAGCAGTTGGATCATTATTTCTTCAAAGTCCTGCTTTCTCCCGCAACAGGCTATGAATTTCAGGGAACTCCCGTAACTTCAAGAAGGCTACCTTTGGTTTCGTTTTTGTGTGCCCATTTATAAAAAAATCCCACGCACTCGCTGCCTGGGATTTTAACCTAAACCTTATCACAATTTGATTTGTGTAGGCTCAAATATAATAGATTGGCTAACTAAATTGCAAATGCAATTGTTACTTGCTGCTCAATCCTTTCAACTTCTCATTTAATTCAGTAAGCCCTGCTTTTTGCAGACAATCCGTTGCGAATGAAGTCAGCTCCTGCAAGCTTTCTTTCGGCACTACGTCCAACAGGTTTGTTTTATCACTTTCTTTTACTGACAGTCCGCGCTCGATTACGCTGCTCAGCAGCAATACATTTTTCCGGGAGATTTTAAAATCAATCTTCACGATTTCACTCATGCCAGGAGTACTCAATATCGTATCGAATACTTTGGCTGCATCATTTGTATTCAGCATAGTTTATTCCTTTTAAGTTTTTTAATTTGATTAATTTCCTGGAGCGCTCCAATTCAGTCCAGGAGCTGCGCATGTTTAAAGACCGGGTTATCTTCACTGTTTATCACAACCCTTAGCAGGTAGTTGCGTTTCAAAGGGCAATCCCTAAAATCAAGCGTGCTGTCCGGAAGTGCATAAACTTTGTCTTCCTTGCGCAGGAAAACCGTTAGCCGGAACTTTTTCTCATCACTTAACCCGGTAAAATAACAGCTGATGCCCATTGTGTTTTTCTGCCATATCTTACAGTCCAGTCTGGCCTCGTAGTCACCAATAGGTAAATCCTCCACTGCATAGGCATAATCCCGAGGCTCAAAGCCATTATCCAATGCCGTTCTCCATGTTAACACTTTACTCATATCGCACAATTTTTATTTTAAATCGAAGGTAAACACCAATAAGCGTTTGACTGGCAGCACTTCAAAAATTGAAGGGCTGGTGATAGATTTCCAATACCTGTTTACATTCGTGTTCCATCGGACAGTGAAAAAGATAGGTGTGATATGGAAAACAAAAACAAGCTTACCTGCGCGCAGGCAAAAAATATGGATATGATTGCTTACCTGTCCGGGCTGGGACATGAACCTGCCAGGATCAGGAACGTAAATTATTGGTACCTGTCACCGCTGCGGAACGAGCGGACGCCGTCCTTTAAAGTAAACAAAAGATTAAACCGCTGGTACGATCATGGCATCGGCAAGGGTGGCAATTTCATTGACTTTGGCATCCGGTATCATCAATGCAGCGTGGCTGAATTGCTGCAAATCTTATCCGGTGATTTTTCTTTTCAAAAGCAAAATATTGCATCACCAAATCAGCCTGATGAGGAACATAAAATAATCATAGACCGGGAGACTTCTTTGGCCGCCCCTGCACTGTTACAATACCTGCAAAAACGAAAAATATCATTGGCCGTTGCCGAACGTTATTGCAGGGAAATACATTATCGTGTTGGCGACAAAATGTACTTTGCGATCGGCCTGAAAAATGATTCAGGCGGCTATGAATTGCGCAATCTTTATTTCAAAGGCAGCAGCGCACCCAAAGACATTACCACCATACAAAACGGCCATTTTAATGTAGTCGTTTTTGAAGGCATGTTTGACTTCCTTGCGTACCAGACCTGGTATGAGCCGCTATTTGCAATAAGACGGGCTAACGGAGTCAAGGGCTGCGATTATGTCATACTTAATTCTATTGCTTTCTTTGAAAAAGCGCGACCATTTTTAGAGCAGCACCAATCCCGGTTCCTCTTACTGGACAGGGACGCGGCGGGACAAAATTGCAGTGCCTGTGCCCGCGCCTTAAGCAAAGACTACAAAGATGACAGCTACCAATATAAAGGCTATAAGGATTTCAGCCAGTGGTTTGAATTTGTGGGCTACCGTAAGATGTGATTTGGATGTAAATAGCTAAAAGTACCCGGCCGAATGATAACCCTGCAAAATGAGAACAAGAATGCTAACATAGAGTAGAGCGGCAAGACTGCTGAAAGTTTTGCAATCGGCCAGATGTACGGTTGTATCACAACCGGATCTGGCCGCCGGCCACTCGGAACTCGTTGGCGGTTATTGTAGCAGCTTTTTCCAATAGATTTTGAATAAACAGTGAAAGCGATCAGAGCAGATGGAACAGGAAAACAACAAAACGGAATGGCTGCATTTGCGGCTAACATTCGATGAAAAAACAAAGATTGAGAAAGCGTTTAAGAAAACGACTTGCCGCAAACTGAGCGACTATGCCCGCAAAATACTGCTTGGCAAGCCGGTAGTTGCTACTTATCGAAATCTATCCCTTGATGACTTAATGGCAGAACTAATTAAGCTGCGCAGCGAGCTAAATGCAATCGGAAACAACTTTAACCAGGCGGTAAGAAAACTTCATTTGCTTAATCAAACAGGACAGCTACAGGCATGGATCATACGGTATGAAATAGACAACGAACGCCTATTGCAATCCATTCAATCCATTGAGCAACTTATCAATAAAATGGCCGACCTATGGTTGCAGTAATTCATGTCAGCAGGCGTTTTCATAATGTACTAAACTACAATGAAAAGAAGGTCAGCGAACAAGTTGCAGTTTGCCTTGAGGCTGCAAACTATCCTAAAAATGCAACTGATTTAAGCTTCAGCCAAAAGCTAAAACGCCTGGAAAATCAGGCCAGCCTGAATGAAAGAACGAAGGTAAACTGCATCCATATCTCTTTAAATTTCGAACCATCCGAGCAGCTCTCTGACTCACTTTTGAAAGACATTGCTGCCGAATACATGGATAAAATTGGCTTCGCAGGCCAGCCTTATTTACTCTACCGCCATAACGATGCAGGGCACCCCCATGTCCATATTGTGAGTACTAATATCAGGAACGATGGTAAGCGGATAGAGCTGCATAACCTTGGAAAGAACCAGTCCGAAAAAGCACGTAAAGAAATTGAAATGAAGTATGGATTGATGCGTCCCGAGGATAGTAAAAATAAGCAGCGATATGAGTTAAATCCGGTGAATGTACAAAAGGTCTTGTATGGAAAAGCTGCCACCAAACGGGCGGTGACAACTGTGCTAAACAAGGTCATCTCGGAGTACAAATTCTCGTCACTACCGGAACTGAACGCAGTACTAAAACAATACAATGTAGCTGCTGATCGGGGCACAGAAAGTTCGAGAGTTAATCAAAATAATGGTCTCGTTTATCGCATCCTTAACGAACGCGGTGAAAAAGTTGGCGTCCCTATTAAGGCCAGTGATTTCTATAATAAACCTACGTTATCGTTCCTGCAGGAACGTTTTAAAATAAATGAACCGCAAAAGGCCATTCATAAATCAAGGTTGAAGAACGCAATAGATTTTGCCTTGCTAAAGAAGGACAATCAAACATTAAAATCCCTTGTGACTGCCCTTGGCAGGGACGGTATCAATGTCATTTTAAGAGAGAACGAACAAGGATTTATTTATGGCCTGACCTATGTCGACCACCGCACAAAATGTGTATTCAACGGTAGCGATCTCGGCAAAAGCTATTCAGCCAAAGCGATAATGGAACGATGCAGCGCTAATCAATCGCAGGCTAACAAGGATACCGCAAAACGCAATTCAGAGCGGTTGCCAATGGACTCAGTTTCAGGCATTCTGATCCATGAATTACTCCGGCAGGAATATACGGGCGACACCATGCCATTTGATTTGAAAAAGAAAAGGAAGAAGCGAAAAAGAATTTCAAACGATTAAAATCCAATACAATGCAGACAGGTGAAAACGAACAGGCGCTGAGAAAAATCCTGGATATGACCAGGCTGATCAGCATGGTGATTTTAGGCCTACACTTCTATTATTACTGTTATCATGCCTTCCAACTATGGCATCTGACGGCTTCAATTACAGACAACTTAATGAGGAACATCACCAATACCGGCATATTTAAATCTTTCGTTTATTCGAAGTTGATGGCGTTTGGACTCCTGATTATTTCGCTGCTCGGCTCTAAAGGTAGAAAGGATGAAAAACTGAGTACAAAAACTGCCTTCGCCTACGCAATTTGTGGCACACTATGTTATTTCATCAGCTATCTAAGCCTGTTGCTTCGCGCTGAACCCAAAACGGTAACAATCGCATATATATCTATTACAACCGTAGGCTATTTATTGATCATGAGCGGTGGCGCTTTGCTTTCAAGGATCATTCGGAACAGGCTAAGTAATGACATTTTCAATAAGGAAAACGAAACATTCCCACAGGAGGAACGGCTGCTTGAAAATGAATTTTCAATTAACCTTCCTGCTCAATATAATTTTAAAGGCAAAGTCCGGAAAAGCTGGATAAACATTATAAACCCGTTCCGGTCGCTCTTGGTTTTGGGCACTCCGGGCTCCGGGAAGTCTTATTTCGTCATACGACATGTAATCACCCAGCACATAAAAAAAGGCTTTGCAATGTTTGTTTATGACTTCAAGTTTGATGACCTGACCACCATCGTTTACAATACCTGGCTGCAGAATAAAGACAAGTATAAAAATCAGTCGGAGTTTTATGTAATCAACTTCGACGACCTATCCCGCAGCCATCGCTGCAATCCATTAGATCCTTCTTCCATGTTTGACATAACGGACGCCGCAGAGTCCGCCCGCACAATCCTGTTAGGGCTGAATAGGGAATGGATTAAACGGCAGGGGGATTTTTTCGTGGAGTCGCCTATTAATTTCCTGACCGCTATAATCTGGTTCCTTAAAAAATACCGTGAGGGTGAGTTCTGTACCCTGCCCCATGTGATAGAACTCATGCAAATGGATTACGATTGCCTATTTACAATACTAAGAACCGAAAAGGAAATTGAAGTACTAATTAACCCTTTTGTAAATGCCTATCTGAATGACGTGATGGAACAGCTGGAAGGACAAATTGCATCCGCGAAAATAGCCATGGCGCGACTCTCATCTCCTCAATTATATTATGTTCTATCCGGGAATGACTTCACACTTGATATAAATGACCCGCAGAAGCCCAAGCTGGTCTGCATGGGCAACAATCCACAGAAAATACAGATATATGGCGCTGTTCTGTCGCTTTACGTAAACCGATTGGTGAAGCTGGTTAATAAGAAAGGGAAGCTCAAAAGCAGTCTTGTATTTGATGAGTTTCCGACAATTTATTTAAATAATATGGATAGTCTTATTGCTACCGCAAGAAGCAATAAAGTAGCTACCTGCCTGGGTATACAGGATTTTTCACAATTGCGAAAAGATTACGGACGGGAACAGGCTGACGTTATTATGAACATCGTCGGAAATATAGTCTCAGGACAGGTCACAGGTGACACGGCCAAACAGTTATCAGAGCGTTTCGGCAAGATCATGCAGGATCGGGAGAGCTTATCCATCAACAGCCAGGATACATCAATAAGCCGCTCTAAACAATTGGAGGCAGCAGTGCCAGCTTCGACGATTTCGTCTTTGAGCTCTGGCGAATTTGTGGGGATGGTAGCCGACGACCCGGACGATAAAATTGACCTAAAGACCTTTCACTGTGAGATACTAAATGACAGCAATAAACTTAAAAATGAGGAAAATAATTATTCTGAGATAAATGTTATAAAAAGGTTGAATAATACAATAGTTCAACAGAATTACCTACAAGTGAAGGATGATGTACAGGATATTATTAATTCAGAAATGGAAAGGTTATTGGAAGATCCGTCACTACGATACTTAGTAATAAAAAAGAATTAATTATTGTATCAAAGTGAAACGATTAATTTTAGCTTTTATTTAATGTTATCCCAATATGTATTCCCCTAGTTGGTTAAAAGTATTAGCATTTCATGAACAACACGGAATAATTTGGAATGGCCTGACTATACCGTTTTTAATCGGCGCCGAGAGACTACTAAACGAAAAACAATCAAAATATTCCGTAAAAGATTTTTTCGAAAACGTGAATAACCTCACGACGCCAATTACTATTTTGAAATGTTCGCAAATTCATGAGTTTGTCATTGGAACACTAGATAATGAAACCCAACTGCTATTAAACAAAAATCCGAACACATATCTTAGAATTGGCAATATAATTTGTACCGATGAATCGTTAAAAGAATTCAGAACAGCAGATGATTTTAGTGCATTTTGCTCTGCCGAATATGAAAAAATCATCCAAACAAATACTTTTTCTTTACAAAATGGAACTTGGAGAACATTCGATAGCCACGAATTAGAAAATATCAAACGATCTGCGAAAATGTAAGTGTCTGTCCGTCAAATTTAAATGGGTCAAATCACAGATAGCCCCAACCAATCCCTATCATAAAACAACGTCAAACCATATATTTATAAAGCAACGATTAAAAAGCTATGGTTTCTTTATCTTAGCTCAAATATCATGGCGACTAAATTTTTTACAAATTCAGCGGAGCGAACCGTTTTTCAAAAATTCAAGGGCATTCTTGAAAACATGAAAGATGTACACTCATTTTTATCGGTCGTCGGTTACTTCCGTTCATCAGGGTATTTTGCACTTCAGCCGTATTTAAGAAATATAAAAGAAATAAAAATACTTGTCGGAATAAACGTAGACGAGATGTTTTCTAATGCCCAAAAAAAAGGGTTAGTATATTTTGGAGATGAACAAAAAACGAAAGATGAATTTCTTAATTGGTTCTTACAAGATTTACGAGAAGCAAAATACACCGAAGAAGTTGAAAAGGGTATTCTAGATTTTGTAGATGATCTTGTAACAGGCAGAATTGAGGTGCGTGCACACAACTCCAAAACGCTACACGCAAAATTTTATCTTTTCTTGCCCGAAAAACACACTGAACATTCTGATGGATGGGTAATTATGGGCTCATCAAATTTAACTGAGGCAGGATTAGGAATTCGGAAAACACCTAATTATGAATTAAATATTGCATTGAAAGATTTTGACGACGTCGAATTTACAAAAGAACAATTTAAGTTATTATGGCATGAATCGACTTCAATATTACCTTCAGACATTGAAGAATATAAAAGTAAAACTCATATTGGCCAGACCTTCACACCTTTTGAAATCTATTTAAAACTGCTAATCGAATACTTTGGGAATAATATTGATTACGATCCAGACACTGTCGGAGATTTGCCCAAGAATTTCAAGAAATTAAGTTATCAAATTGACGCAGTGAACCAGGGGTTTAAAATGCTTATGGATCACAATGGCTTTTTTTTAGCAGACGTTGTCGGACTAGGTAAAACAATCGTCGCATCTATGATCGCGAAACGGTTTCTTATCGCAAATGGATCGGTAAATACTAAAATATTAGTGGTCTATCCACCGACACTTGAAAAAACATGGAAGAATGCTTTCCGTATTTTCAACATCGACAAACACACAAAGTTTATATCGAACGGTAGCTTAGACAACATAATCGAAGGCAAAGACCTTAATTATTGGCCAAAAGAAGACTACGATTTAATAATTGTAGACGAAGCACACAAATATAGAAATCACACATCTCAGAGTTTTAACTTCCTTCAACGTATATGCAAATCACCGAGGCGAGGAACTGGTTTAATAGAAGGATCAAACAAAAAGGTTATCCTAATTTCTGCAACTCCTTTAAATAATCGACCGCAGGACCTTTACTACCAGTTACTATTATTTCAAGATTCCCGCAATAGCACACTTCCAATAGCAAATCTTCAAACATTCTTTGGACCGATAATTAGGCGTTATAGAGAACAAATGCGAGAAGAGAAGCCAAATATTTCTGAGATCCGCGAATTATATAATACAATTAGAGACAAGATCATTTCTCAAATTACGGTACGCCGAACAAGGAGAGATTTAAAGAATTATCCAAAATATTTGACCGACCTAAAAGAACAAGGTATTGCGTTTCCGGAAATTGCACCTTTAAAACCTGTCGAATATCAATTGAACTCAAATTTAGGAAGTTTGTTTTATCATACAGTCCTATATTTAACTCAAGAGGATAAAGTAAATTATTACAGATATCAAACTATAAGATTTTTAAAATCAGATATACGTGAAATATATTATGACCAGGCGATATTAGTCTCGAAATCATTAGCTGGAATAATGAAAACATTAATGGTTAAGCGATTAGAAAGTAGTTTTTATGCATTTAAAATAACGCTTAATAATCTCCTTATTTCAACTACAAGAATGATCGAGATGTTTAATAAAGACAAAGTATTTATTGCTCCAGATTTAAATATCAATGACTTAATTGAAAAAGGTTTTTTGATAGAAGATATCGAACGTTTGGTCTTTGAATTAAGCATTGATAATCCCCAAAATAATATTTTCAAAGCATCAGATTTTGAACCAGAATATTTGGAAGGCTTAATAAGAGATAAAGAGCTACTTCAAGAATTGTGTGAAAGTTGGAAAGAAGTTGATGAAGACCCTAAGCTTGAAAAACTCTTAGTAGCCCTAAAATCAGAATTATTTGACAGATCAAAAAATCCCACCGGTCTACTTGTAATCTTTACTGAAAGCAATGACACAGCAAACTATTTAGCAGAGAAACTTAGAGGTTTCAACAACAAAAACGTTTTAAAAATATCCTCAGCGAATAGGAAGCAAATATTCGAAACAATTCAAGAGAATTTCGACGCCAATTATATCGGCACTCATAAAAATGACTATGAAATCTTGGTTACTACTGATGTGTTAGCTGAAGGGGTTAATCTACATCGTGCTAATGTCATGGTTAACTATGATACACCCTGGAACGCAACCCGTTTAATGCAAAGGATAGGTAGAATTAACAGAATAGGTAGCGTTTCAGGCGTTATATACAATTATATTTTTTATCCGTCCCAACATGGCGATGAAGAAATCAAACTGTATAAAAATGCTTTGATTAAGTTGCAAGGGTTTCATTCAACTTTTGGGGAGGACACGCAAGTATTTACTCACGAAGAATTAATCGAGCAATTTGAACTCTTTAAAGAAGGCACTACTGACGACGAAGACAAGCGTCTATTCTATTTGCGTTTCATTAGAGAATTTAAAGAAACCAATCCGAAAGAATACAAACGAATAAAGAATTTTCCGCTAAAAGCGCGTACTGCCCGAAAGTCCCCCAGCGTTGGCCGGAGTTTGGATAAATGCCAAACATTGGTTTTTCTAAAATCTCCGTATAAAATTGAATTTTATAGAACCACCTCAGAAAGTGTCTTGCCCCTCACCTTCCTTGAAGCAGCACAATTATTTGAGGCTCGACCAGATGAAACCGCTTTTAGCATTCCAGCGAAACACTATGAACAAGTTCAATTGGCATTGAACGAATTTGAGAAAGAAGCTTTAGATGCTTCATTAGAAACTGTAAGTTCACTCGAAAAATCAGACGCGATTACCAGCCAAGCTAAAAAGTTTCTGAGGGAATGCAAAGCGATAACAAAAAATAAATCCGTACAAAACGTTTGTACGCAGCTGATAAAATTGGTGGACAATGGAACATTCACTGCTCTTCCAAACGAAGTACGAAAAATCAAACGAAAACTCGATAATAAAACGTTGTTCTTTCCCCAAGTCGAGAACATATTGCTAACTTTATCAAATACTTACAATTTCGAACGTGAATCAGCGTCGCCAAATGCAACCGATCGGCCTGTAGTTCTACAGGTTTCCCCCGAAATTGTAATCTCAGCAACAATCATTTAATGGACAAAAAGGATTTTCAAACAATATTATCAAACCCGTTTAATCTCGATGACTGGCGAAAGCTGTCGTCGACAGTTTTCAATGCCAAACATTTTTTTGCTGAACCAGTACAAATTTCGCTGCCTACTAACAATAAAGCAACGTCGGCATTTGAATTAGGCGCATTTAATACGTCGGATGACCGAATCGTTGGACTATACTTAGTAAAGCTTCAACCAAATGTATGGATTGAACGAAATAAAGTTGGGCTAAGAGAATTACTTAGAAACATTTATAAACACGATGTTGATGCAGCCCTGGTTGTATTTGAGCAAGATAACAAATGGCGGTTGAGTTTTGTAAGTGAAATCCGATCTATTGATCAGAATGGGGCAATAAGTAAAAGTATAACCGAACCCAAGAGATACACATATTTGCTGGGAGTCGATGAGAAAACTAAAACCCCTGCTGAACGACTGTTTAATATTGCAGGAAATCGATTATCTCTATCCGACATACGAGATGCTTTTAGTGTTGAGTCATTAAACGAGGAATTTTATAAAGTTGTAGCAGGACACTTTTATCAATTAGTCGGAGCGACCCACGGTAAAGGCACCAAATCGTTTGCGAATGAAAGGCTACTGTCACTACCTATTAATGACGTCAATTTTTCAGAAGAACAAAAGATTTACCATGAATTCGCTGTCCGTTTAATTGGTCGAACTGTATTTTGTTGGTTCCTAAAAGTTAAGAAATCATCAGTTGGAATTCCATTATTACCTGAGAACTTACTCAGCAGCGAAGCGGTACGTCAGTTTCCCGACTATTACCACGTAATTTTAGAAAAATTATTTTTCCAAACTTTGAACACTCCCATTGAACAAAGACCGTTAGGTCTGCCGCAAGGAGCAAATCAAATCCCATTCCTTAACGGAGGTCTGTTTGAACCACAATTTGATGATTTTTACAAAACAACCGCTGATAAGCAAAATGACCAAAGTGTTCCGTTTGTACCCGACGTGTGGTTTGTCAACTTTTTCAGCAATTTAGAACAATATAATTTTACTATTGACGAAAATAGTATTGTAGATGTAGAAGTTAGCGTAGATCCTGAAATGTTAGGTAGAATTTTCGAAAATCTACTGGCAGAAATTGACCCAGTAAGTGGGCAAACTGCCAGGAAGGCCACGGGAAGCTACTATACACCCAGAGAAATCGTGGATTACATGTCGACTGAATGCCTAGTTGGATATCTTTTCAACAAAACTGATATTGAAAAGAATAGATTAAGAAGCATCTTCAAAATTGATGACAAAACTGATCTCTCGGAATTTGAAAATATTGGTGTCCTGGTAGCACTTGACCAATTAAAAATTTTAGATCCTGCATGCGGTTCTGGTGCATTCCCAATCGGCATTTTGCAAAAGGTAGTGAACGCATTGGAGAAACTCGATCCTAATGCTGCATGGTGGAAGGATCGACAAATTGCCAAAGTAGAAAATCCAATAATTAGGAAACAAATTAAGGAAAGGCTTGATCAAACAACCGTTGAGTATGCGCGGAAAATTGGTATTATTCAAAACACTCTATATGGAGTTGACATCCAGCCAATCGCTGCTGAGATATCCAAATTACGTTGTTTCCTTACACTAGTAGTTGACGAGAAAATTGATGATGACAAATATAATAGGGGTGTTGAACCCCTACCGAATCTAGAATTCAAATTTGTGACTGCGAACACATTATTCAAGTTACCTGACGAACAAGGACGGATTCAACTTTCAAACAACAAGAAAAAAAATTCGGTAGAACTTGAACGGGAACTACAAGATGTACGACAGGAATATTTACAATGCTATGGTGCTGAGAAAGCAGAGTTAAAAAGAAAGTTCCTAGATCTTCAAAAACAACTTTTCGACCAACAAGGTCTATTTGGCGAAATTGAAAATAGTCGAGCACATAAAATAAGTACCTGGAACCCATTCACTCATGACAAAACAGACTGGTTTGATCCGCTGTGGATGTATGGCGTAAAGGACTTCGATATTGTAATTGGGAATCCTCCGTACGTAAGCGCAATGGATCTAAAAAAAGCACTGCCGGAAGAATCTTTTAAAACACTTAAGCAAAATTTCGAAACCGCGAAAGGAACAGTCGATTTATTTATTTATTTTTTTGAAAAAGGATTAAAGCTTTTAAGACCTGGTGGCCAACTTGCTTATATTTCTCCAAATCGGTATTTATCCGCAAGCTATGGCGAGGGCCTTAGATACTATATATATAATAATGCTAGAATAACCGAGATTATAGATTACAGTCACGTTCGAGTATTTAAATCTGCGAGCACTTACCCTGTCGTGACCTTTTTATCGTTGACATCAAACCTACAAGAGAGTTATCAAATTTCAATAGGTAAATTCAATGTAAAAACTGATAAAATCGACTACAAATCGGTTACATCTGACAAATTGCAATTGCTCGACGGATATATTTGGGGACACTTATTGAACGACAAATTAGAGATAACTGAAAAAGTCGTTAAAGTTTCTGAACCCTTGTCCAACTGTGCGAAAATTAATGCGACATCAACTGCATCAGAGGCCGACGAGTATCACTATTTAATTAATGAAAATCAAGGTTTCAAGCTTATTAATACTGGCACCATAGATAAATACAATTCGCTGTGGGGAAAAGAGTTTTTAGTTGATAAAGGGGAACGATTTTTACGCCCATATCTACCTAAGACCCCGCCGTTGAGTAAGAATCGATTGTCACTCTACTCTTCACCCAAAATTATACTCGCGAAAATTGCTAAAACGACCGAAGCTTTTTTTGACGAGACAGGTGAGTATGCTTCTGTTAATACAAATTGTTTACATACTTTTAAGAAAGACTATAGCCCAAAATATGTTCTTGCTTGGCTAAATAGCAAACTTTTCCAATATACATTCGAATGCTTTTTTGAAGGTCTTAAAATGCAAGGAGGGTACCTATTGTATAGCGCGCCAAATCTTTCCAAGATGTACATCAAGAAAGCAGATTCAGAAACTGAATCCGCCTTTAATTTAATCGTCGATTACTTGACATTTCTTTGTTCTCATGATCGAAACGAAATAGACCATTTGGTCTTGGAAAAAGAGCATTTGTTACAATTATTTCAAGAAGTGACAGATGCGATGATCTATCAACATTATTTCATTGAAAACTTTAAAAATGCTGGAATTGACTTTATTGCGTATGTTATCCGTGATTTTAAACCTTTGGCAGATAAAGATCCAGAAGAAAAGATTGCTTCAATAAACGGAACTTACCAAATTCTGAGCGAAAAGGACAATGAAATCAGACAGAACTTGAAACTTATGGATACACGCCTGGCTGATTTAATTATGCCAATTAAAAGTATCAGATAATAATGCAAAAAATCAGCAAGATCATTTTAAAGAACTTTAAGTTTTTTTATGGCGAAATTCCAATCATCCTTGACAGAAAACATGTCTTGTTCTATGGTGAAAATGGAAGCGGGAAAAGCTCAGTTTATTGGGCCCTTTATACTTTTTTGCAAAGCGTGTTCAAGACTGATGTTTTAGAGGTTAAGAAATATTTCGATGTGCGACATGACGAAAATCTAGTCAACCGTTTTGCCGTAGACACAGCTCCTAGTGGAATAACTGTAGAAATGGAAGATGAAAACAAAGGCTTGATAAGGAGAGAGATTTCGTCGGAAGCTATTAATACATTGAGGGATTCGGTTATCATTGAAACTACACTTGGAAGTGATTTTTTGGATTATAAAGTGCTCTCAAGAATATATGCCTATTATCATAAGGAAGAAATCGATCTTTTTGATTTTTTCCAACATCACCTGATGGCATTTATCAATTTTCGCGAAGAACTTATTAGGCCGGGAGAGGCAACGGGAACAAAAAATGCAGAAAGATGGTGGGAATATTTTGAAGAAGGTTTAACACCTAAACCCAAAATGCACGAAGATCAATACAAAGACTTTCAAAGATTTGTAGCTTCATTTAATACAGAGTTTAAATATTATCTGGAACAAATCGAGAAGCTAACGAATGACTACATCAAAATTAGGTTAAAAGAAAACTTCACCATAAAGTTCAACTATGTTAACGGAACCTACAATGATTTTAAACCAGGAACAACAGGACGATCCTGGGCGGTAAAGCCACCGAAGATATTACTTACAGTTTATTTAGTTACCAATCTAATCACAGATGAAAACAAAAGAAAGGTAACCAGCCCCCAGAGTTTTTTAAACGAAGCCAAACTTTCAGCATTAGCGTTGGCAATGAGAATGGCTATACTTGATGAAAAATTTGTGGCAGCTTATCCTAAAATATTAGTACTCGACGACCTGCTAATAAGTATGGACATGAGTAACAGGGAATTTGTCATGGGCATGCTTCTTGAAAATTATTGCAAAGACTATCAAATTATATTCTTTACACATCAACGAAGTTTATTTGAAGATGTTCGGAAATACATCGAAATATACTATTCGGACGTTGCGAGGAAAGCTGGAGAAACGAGCAACGATATTATAAAACAGTATTGGAGCAAAAATTGGTTATTGTATGAAATGTATGAAACCGAAGGGGAAAATGGAATTCCAATACCAAGTATTCAACCTTATGAAAGCAATCTCCAAAAAGCTTTCAAGTACTTCAAAAAAGACATCGACTACAACGCCTGCGGCAATTATTTACGGATGAGCCTAGAAGAATTTTTTAGAAAATTTGTCCCGCGTAGTTATTTTGTTACAGACGGAGGAACCCCAATTCCGGCTAGTTCCATGATGTTAGATGGACTTTTATCAAAAGCTAGAACATACTTCACAGAAGTAGGATTTGACACTGATTCACTTGCCAAACTCGACCGTTATCGCACAAGAAGTCTAAATCCAGCATCACACTACAATCCTCAAACTGAGTATTACAAAAGGGAGCTGCTTGAAATTTTTTCAATCATTCATACTTTGGAAGAAAACAAGAACCTTCCTGTACTTGAAAAAGACAGCCACATAAGGTTTCGTATAGAAACAATTAGTGGTAGAATCTTCAATTATAGAGCCACTCTTTTAGATGATATCATACTTTATAAGAAGGCAGACGGCTCAGACAGCTATTTTAACAGCCGAGATAAGAGGGAATACGCTATGGTTTCCTGCGAAGTCGATGGAACCGTACGAGAATTAAATCACATAATTCGTTCAAAAACTTTACTTGAACTGTATAACGAAACAATCGCATTCATCAACAGAACCGAACAAGCAAATGAAGCACAAGACATTTTTGAAATATTTACCAACGATGCCGGTGTTTCTCTTAACGCGCTTAAAGCCTATTAATCAAATTCAAGTTTATTAGTGTGTATCGATGACCTGGACGGAAATCCAATAGTGATAAAGTGTCAGTGTTGTAGAACTTTTACGCGTATGTGTGGAGTTTAGTTTAACTACTGGCGCATTGATATTGCCTGACAGTTTTTCTGTGGCGGCCCACTTTGCATCATCGACCCATCTATTTACAGTTTCCAACCAGTGTGCGTAATCTTTTTCTTTGATAAACGCTATCATACCGTTTTCAGGAAGTAAGTTGCCCACATTGTCCAGTCCGTGTTTTTCCTCCTTGAAGCGTTGTATTCCAGCCCCCTTTCCATAAACGTATTCATGCTCGTCTCTGGGTGATTTGGGGGTTCCTATCGGTGTCGGCAAAAGCTTAGCTTCAATTGTGAAAATTAAATTGCCACCATAGTAAATGCCAATATCAATAACACTACTACCCAGCTGTGCATTTTCTCTGCCAAAATAAAAACGAGAATGACACTTATTGGTCATGTACACGCAAAACGATAAAGAATGCTGATTTTCATTTTTTTTCTTCTCTAAAATGTTAACAAATTCGCTCGATCCTTTAAAGTTTGGAAGATGGGTATCGATAAGATCCGTTAACTCCGAAATGAGACTGCAAGGTTGCAATTGTTTGAATTCACTTAAGCCGTCCATAAATTAAAATCCGGCCATTTTAAGTTCATAAATAGTGTCGTCTGCATCGCGTAACGCAATAGAATTTAACCAATACTTTTTAAAATTTGGTTTTATTAAAACGATACAGTCGTAACCGTGAATATGTTTATAAATGCGCACTATCCGTTTACAAACAGCAGTATTATTTACTAATTTTTCGGAAATGATTAATTCAGCAGCCTTGCGAAATTCTGCTTGTACATTCTCGGAGATTTTGTTATCTTCACCATAGCATAATATATATCCAACAATATTTGGGCTATCTAATTTAAGACCAACCTGCCATGATTTACCCGCAAAAGCATACAGGTCATTCAAAACACTGCTAAAATAATTTCCATAAGATTTTAACTGTGCTTCGTTAACTTTTTCAACAAATATATTGCCTGCGCTGGTATTACTAATTGCTTTACCAAGGTGAACAAAATAATTTAAGACATCATCTCTTAGTGCTTTTTCATTTTTATTCAACTTCAGAAGCTTTAAATCATCAGGGAAAGGTACTGTATCAATATCTTCCTTCTTACAAGCAGTTTCGAGATTAACAAGCGTTTCAGCACTTGTACAGAAAACCCACAACCGATAAAGCTTACCATAATCTTCATCTTTGAAACAATCATAAATTTTCTTGAGTAAATGCTTATGTTTTTGGGGGGCGTGCAGCCCGGTCAGTTTGTCCTTAAAGCATAGATACTTATTCGAAAGATGCACAGGTATATTATTTACACCAACATTCGCTTTAAAAATCAAGTGCGGGGGAGCATAAATCTTTGCATTGCGTGGTCTAGCAAAGTCTTTTCGTTGCTCGATAAATGTTTGAAAATCTTCATTCTCATCAAACGATTCAGTTACGATCGAATATTTGCCCGTTATATAATCAATGTTATTCTGCTTCTTATCACCTTCACCTGTATAGCCTACACTATATTCCCATTCTCCAGGGTTTTCAGCCTTCATTTGAGAGATAAACTCTCCTAGGTTTCTCAACTGACTGAGTCTATTTATCAAATGGAATAAGCGACCGCCTCCTAATAAATTCGTCTTCCATATGAAGCTTTTTGAAGGATCAGTTGCCCAAGTCCAGTTCACTTTGTGGTAGTCATAATAATCAAAATCAAATCGTAATTTCTTTTCGGTTACAATCAATCTTTTTACTACGATGTGTTCTATCGCTTGTCGGTTGCTCATTTCGTTTGTAGCGATAATTGCCACAACAGGTGTGTCTGCCGTTTTATGGAATAGTTCTCGTCGAAGATGAGTAAAGTCAAATAGTTTATTAATTGTGAAGTCCGTGAATATTTGCGACCGGTAACTTTGAGCATTTTTGTTGTATAATAGAACATTTGCTGGTAAAATCAGACAAGTTTTTTTTGACAACTTAAGCGAAGCTTCAAAAAAGTGAAGTGCAAAATTGTTGTTGGGTAGATTTTTGTGGTTAAAATCTATCTGGTTTATCATAGAAGGCGAAATGACATCAACCCGATTTTTTCCATTCTCAATATTAAAAGGTGGATTGCCAATTATTAAGTCAAATGGAGCGCCTGACTTAAGTTTAATCGCTTCAGTGAAAAAATTACTACATATGATATTTCCAACACTTAAATCTTTAAACTTGAAATTATTCCATATCGCCTGGGGGGTGAGTTTATCTAATAAGGCCGTTGTAAGACCGAAAATACTAACTAATGTCGCCGTTTCTTTAACATCTATTCCAAATATATTTTGCTCTAATATGCGTTGAGCATCTTTACTTTGTGGAAATTTAATACCCTCTGCTTCGTCATAATGAATAATAGCCCACCATTGCAGCATACGTTTGTACGCTGCAACGAGGAACACACCAGAGCCACAGGCCGGATCTAATACCCTAAACGATTCGGTTTGAAATAGCTCAGGTTTATCAAGTGGCATTACTTCATCAATCAAAAGATTTACTAAATGTACAGGCGTGTACACCACGCCTTTTTCGATTTCGCCCGATTGGCGAACAGCTTCCGCCTGAATGAAGTTTTCATAGATAGCACTAATTACCTCTGCAGGTAGATATTTAAAACTGTATTGTTCCCATAAAAACAATTGATTGGTATTAATATCAATGTCCGCCCTCAAAAACTTTGTTAAAACACTTAGATCTGACTGAGCAATTTCACTTCGCTCTGATTGAGAAAAGCGGTCGAAAATTTGCCCATTAAATTCAATCGACAATTCATCAAGTACATTGAATATTAAATTATTCGAAACAGCCTCTGAAAAATCGTTGACTCTATACTTTTTGTAAATTGTTCTAAGAGTATGCTTGCCGTTATCATCTTTTATCTCTTCCAGAAACTTTATAAGGATACTGGTAACTAAAAGCTTATCAATGGCTTCAGGTTGCAATTTAATATAGTTCTTGTCTTTCACAAACCGACCTCGTACTGCCATCAAATATTCAAGCAAGTATATGTAAGGGCTATTCTTCGCATCAACTTTAGTCTGGAAATCATCTTGTTCCCAAAATGTGCCACTCTCAAATAAGTAAGCTGAAAACCTCGCATCGTCAAATGCTTTCACTGCTTCAGAGCTCGTTAATATCAGTTCGGATAAATCAATGGTTTTATCCGCATTTACATGAGCAGGTTTTCTCGCATTGAGTACATGTATCCGCAATGTCGATATAATTGCATAAATCTCATTTCTTCCTCCACTCCAGAGTGCGGCATGAAGTCGAACGTGTTCATCACTATTGAAGAAGCTATCCTCTTTTTCAAAGATGCAAACAGCAGGCTCTGAAGTAAATGGTATGATTTCATTTTCCCTATAATACCTTCTGAAAAAAACTGCCGTTACCCCTAGCTTTTTGGCCTCAAAAATATATAGCAATTCAGCATTATTTTTTGCGCTTTTAGGTTCTGCACAAAAAACAAGGCCATTTTTTTTAGTAAAGTCAAATAATTTAATGGTCATCTGAATATTGCTCTATCGGGTTGTAAAATTCCCTTTTTATTACGATTTTTTTATCTTAATGTCAATTAATTTTTGAAAGATTAGTTTGCAAGCTTCTTATTAATATGATCAATATCTAGCCTTATCTGCTGAACCATTCTAAACAACTGTTCTGGCGAAGCATTTGTAGATTGGCTAACTATAGTCTCAGATAAATGTGCCTTGTATTTCCATATCTCAATTACCTCAGATATTGGAATTTCAAAGGGTTGATAAAGCAGATTTAGAGATTTTGCAACGATCTTTTTATCTTTCAATATCCTATTTTCAACCTGTTTAAATAAAATCTCAGCTCCCGTTCCGTTTAAAATCAAAATGCAAAGCGTTTCATTTTTTAAATTTATCCAGTCTTCTACATACTCAGCAATTATGTAGCAACCACTTGGGTATGGGATCATTGAATCACCATTCGTTGGGAAAATCCGATACTTTTTATGTTTTGATAATCCCGGTATTGAATAACGTGGTAAATCAGCTATCCATTCCGGGTCACTGTATCCTTTTTTATAGCCGGCTATTGCTTTTTCGGGAACGAGTTCAATTTGTTCATTGTTATTTTTATCAACTGTGGTAGCCAAGACACGTAGATTTTTTCCTGAGCTATAAATATCATTCCCTGTTTCGAGTTCATGAATCTGTTGGTCTGATAATCGAGTCAAATCAATTTTTAGTAACGTGTCTACGCTCACTTTGAAAATAGTTGAAAAATTCACTATGTCTCCTAATGGCGGACTCTTCGTGTGACCAGATTCTAAAAGTGCAAGTTTCGAGCGTGTAATTCCTAATGACCGGGCAAAATTCTCCTGGCTCAATTTCATGCGTTCACGCAATACTTTAATATTTGGCCCCAGAAAAAGTTGCTGCTGCTTCAATTTAAATTGTTTATTAAGGAAACAGTAAAATGTTTATTAAACAAACATACAAAAGTTTTGTGGTAAACAAAATAACCTTGAAGGCTGCTCTGTTTTAAAATTGAATGAATGATTTCTACAAACGCTTCTCGAGCGAAGAATGAAACAACCTTCTTTTATTGGTTTTCTTAACAAAAATGTCGGTGATTTATTCTAGCTTTCTCTATCTTTGTTTTGATATGGAAGTGCAATTGCTCTTAAACATGATGTAGATTATAATGCAGGCGAGACTTTCGATAATACAATATTAGGTTCTTGAAAACATTGAATTTTAATCTTAGCGTCATTCGTGGCGTCGGTTAAAAAGCCATGAGTAAATAGCTGGTAATCAATTATTTTTGGCATGGTTCGATTCCCCTACGGGCTACTAAGAATAAAAAGGGTTGGATAGCGCGTCATTCGTGGCGTTCACCTTTAAAAAGAGCTGAAAGTTGCTCTGGTGGCGAATAGAACAAATAAGTTCGATTCCCGTCTGGGGCACAGAAAAAATCGAAAGTAAAAAACCTCATACCTGACACCGGTTTGAGGTTTTTGTTTTCTAATCCCGTTTAGTCCCAATAACAAAACCCGCTTTTACAGCAGGTTTTTATTATATTACTTCTTAAGATTGCATCCTTTTTTAATCTCCAGCTGCTTACTCTCCTTTTTGCTTGTCCCAATATTTTTTCTCTACAAAATAAGAGATTATAAGCCCCAGCCCACCACCTATTCCTATCAGCGCCGGGTATAGTGGAGAAGTATCAATAACATTGTGATTTAAAGACATGCTGGCATCCAGCATATAAGCTGCAAATAGCCCCAGGCCGGCACCCGTTAATAACAGTCCAAACTTAAGGCTGATAAATGGCTGTGAGGCAATTCTCGTTTTGCCTTCACGCGGATTAAACCCCTTTTCCAGCATGGCCATATTCTCTCTGCTGCGTATATAGAATATGCCGAGTAAAGCAGCAAACATACTTATAAACAAAACTATAGGAACCAGATCGTGCATAATTGTAAGTTTTAAAATGTTGAATAATGTTTGAATCGTACAAACTATGACGCATTATTAGTAATATAGGTTACAATTAGTTAAAGTTATTTTTTCTTATGTTATCTGTAACCTTTTTTGCAGTATAAGCGTCATATCATCACATGCAGCAGGAGGATGAACTTATTATACAAATGGTATTGCAGGGTCGGCACTCGGCCTATGCAATACTTGTAAATAGGTATCAGGCTTATGTGTTCACATTGGTACTGCGTTATGTAAATGGTAGGGGGCTCGCCGAAGAGCTAGCCCAGGATGTATTTGTAAAAGCTTATCGCTCATTAGCAGACTTTAAAGGCAATAGTAAGTTCAGCACCTGGCTGTACACTATTGTTAGTACTACCTGCATCTCCTATTTGCGAAAAAGAAAAGATGAAATGGTTTTGTTAGGGCAAGAGCGGTTGCATTCCCTGTCAGATCATCTTAGTGATAATGAAACCGCAGACGATATTATTGAGCGAAAGAGTAGTAAGAAAATATTATCAGATGCTATAATGATGCTACCGCAAGACGATGCGCAGGTTATCACCTTATTTTACCAATTAGAGCAGTCAATAGAAGAGATAGCCATAATTTTAGGTGCAACAGCGAATAATGTAAAAGTAAAATTGCACCGGGCGCGACAAAAACTTCGTGTAGTGATAGATGCAAAATTTATAAACGAATTGAAATAACTGAATGATATGAATCAACAG
>Ga0105240_10000306_pt1 | contig 94696 bp, 53 predicted proteins | sample KBSC54metaG_FD_80426 | JGI IMG/M metagenome (GOLD analysis project Ga0105240, IMG submission 80426) | Corn rhizosphere microbial communities from Kellogg Biological Station, Michigan, USA - KBS C5-4 metaG | ecosystem: Host-associated > Plants > Roots > Rhizosphere > Soil | place: Michigan, USA...
GACACATATAAAAACAACCAAAGCATCGGCGGTCTGACACCCTTGCAACGCTATTTTCTTGGATATGCCTATGGTTGGATGTACCAGGAAAGGAAAGAAATATTGGTCACCCAGCTGCTCACAGATGTACACGCTCCTGCCCGGGAAAGGGTCAATGGCCCCATGGTCAATATCCCCGAATTCTATGAGGCGTTCGGGATAAAAGCCGGAGATAAAATGTACCGGGCGGACAGTCTAAGGGTCAGCATCTGGTAGTGCCAGTCAGGTAGTCCGGCCGCCATGGTACATCCCGGCTATGCTAATCGCTGCCCGAAAGCCCCAGCCGGACCATCAGCTCCTCCTTTCGTCTGACGGCAACTTCTATGACAGCCCCGTCCTCCATTTCTATATACCCGCCCCTCCCTCGCTGATATCCGTTGATATAAGCCAGGTTGATGAGATGCGAATGATGGACCCGGTAAAATTTGTGAGCCGGCAGCAGCGCCTCATATTCGGAAATATTCTTGGACGATGTGATCTTGCTTTTGTCCTTTATGAATATATGGGTATAACCGCGGTTGGCTTCAATACGTACAATTTCGGCCACAGGCACGAAGACAATGCCGTTTTTTCCCGGCAGCCCTATTTTAGCCATGTCGGAAGACAGCTTTTTCATATTGTCTAAAAAACCATCCAGCCGCTGACCGATATTTTTCAGCTGCATATTCCGCTCGACCCTGCTGACAGCTTCCTGCAGCTCAGCGATATTGATCGGCTTCAGCAAATAATCCAGCGCACTGTATCGAAATGCTTTCAACGTGTAGTCATTGAAGGCAGTGATAAAGATCACTTCGAAACTCACTGGTTTCAATTTATCCAGTACATCGAACCCGCTGCCATAGGGCATTTCCACATCCATAAATACCAGGTCGGGCTTCGTCTCACGGATAAGCGCCTCCGCTTTATGGGCATTTCCCGCCGTCCCTGCTACGGATACATTGGGACAAAAATCCTGTAACATGCCCTCCAGGATAATGACGTTGTTGGGTTCGTCTTCGACGATAACTGCTTTGATCATAGTTCGACAGTTAAATGTTTTACATACTGTATAGGAAAATAAAGCACTATCCTTGTTCCAGCCGGCCGATGGTCCTCCGTCTCCAGGTCCTCGACCTGGATAGATATGGGCGCTGACCGGCCCTGGTTCATCATTTCCATCCGCCGCGCCGTCAGCGTCATGCCCCGCGACTGGTATTCGATGGGTGACAGACTTTTAAATTGCGCAGCCTGCTTCCTGCCCACCCCGTTGTCCTCAATGGTACAGATCAGATGCTCCTCGTCTTCCGTCCATCGGATAAGAATGACACCTTTGTCATCCTCCCTGTATCTCAGTCCATGTCGTATGCTGTTCTCGATATACGGCTGCAGGATCATAGGAGGGATATAATAAGCCAGCCGGTCAATGCCCGGAGCGATGGTTATCTCATAGCGGAAGGTATTACCGAACCGGACCCTCTCTAATTCCAGGTAATAAGAAATATATCGCACCTCCTCATCGATGCTGATCCTTGACCTGGAAGTGATCTCCAGCGTCAATCGTATCAGCCTTGAAAAATCCGTGATGAACTTATTGGCGCCAAGGATATCTTTTTCCATCACATACTTCTGGATCGAGTTCAGGCTGTTGAAAATAAAATGAGGGTTCATCTGCGCTTTCAGGGACATCTGCTCCAGCTCCGCCATCCTGTTATTGATGCTTATTTTCTCCGCATTTTTTCGCTTCAGATGCCGGATGCGCCACCATACCAGCCCCCATATTATCGCCGTCAAAAGGATTCCCACCAGGAAAACAAACCATTCCTTTTCCCATAGCAGTTTTTCAACGGTAAATACAATACGGACAGGGTTGCTCTCCACTCCAAACTTGTTGGTAGCTATGATCTCCAGCTCATACGTTCCCGATGGCAGCGTTGGGTAGCTTAAGAATGTTTCCCGGGAGGTTTGCCAGTTGGCATCCAATCCCACTAACCGGTGCCTGTAAACAATATTTCCGGTACTCCGGTATGATATACCCGTAAAATCCACCCTTATAGAGCTTTCCCGGTGCGGCAGTACCACACCGGAAGTGTCAAAGTTCCAGGTATGACGGACAGCCTGGATGGAAGTAATACGCAGCTTACAAAAAGAGCCCCTGCCGGCCTGGTTGACGTTGAAGTGTGTCAATCCACCGGCTGATCCTACATATACATCGTCCTTATTGACATAGATGGCATTGACGACGTCCGAGCTCAAGCCGTCTTCTTTGCCGAATGTAGTTATACGGGAATGCCCGCCCTCCACATGTATCCGGTTTACCCCCTTATCCGTCCCCAGCCAGATGTCACTGCCGGAAATAAAGATAGCTCTGCAGGTATTGTTGGTAAGACCGTCCTGGGTCGTAAACGAATATATCAGACGACCGTTCCTGATACCCGCAACCCCCTGCCCGCTGGTCGCGATCCAGAGCGTTCCATCAGGCGACCGCGCCATGGCCACGATCCTGCTGTTGAAAATAGGGTACGCTTCACCCCAAAAAAAGGGTTTTCCACCGGCAGCGATACTGTACAGCCCATTGACGGTACCGATATAATACACACTATCCTGTAGATATGAGCATGTAGATCTTCCTTTCCAGATAAAGCCCCGTCTCTGCAGGTCCGGGTAGCCAAAAAGTTCAACGTTATGCATCGAGCTGACCAATAATGTCCCCTTATGGGGCGTAAGGGTTTTTATAGCAATATAGCTCAACAGCGAGTCATAACGACGGCTATTCAGCGTGACAAGCCCCCCATCAGAGCCAAGCAGCAACGTCTTCTTATCCAGCGGTACAATAGCCAGTATCCTTCTCAGGTTATGGTCATGCCAATCCTTTTTTAAAAGGCGGATATGCTGTAAGGCAAGGTCCGATCGCCACAAACAGGAGTGCTCCGTTCCGATGTATAGAGAGTCGCCGACACGCTGGATGCAGGTCACCGACAGATTATTGATATCCCTGAAAATGTAGTTGCGAAAGGCCAATGACCCTATTCTAAAAACACCTCCTCCGGCAGACATAAACCAGAAATTCCCCTCCGAGTCACGGAAAGAGGCATTGATGGATTGTCCTTCCAGGAAATGAGCCTGCAGTTCCCGGCTTTGCAGGCTGTACATGAATGCGCCATTGGCAGTGTTCAAAGTAAAGAGACTGTCCCTCATCACCGATAAGCTGTTAAAATTGGGAGGAGGGGTAACAGTAAACTTTTCTCCGGATACAGGGTTGAAACATAAGGTATGCTCATTATGGAATACATTCAGGCCAGGGGAGATCCAGGTATGATTGACGCTTCTCCCCACAAAGTTTTTGATTGCTAATAGCACAGGTCCTTGTTTGTCCACCAGATACTGTTTAAAATGGCCGTTATCGGACCTCGAAAAAAAAGTAAACAGTCCTTGCTGGCTCAAGCCACCGCCAATGGGCATCTCGATGTAGCTCCCATTCACCTCTTTGACCGTCTTTACCGTCTGATCAGCGCCAATAATGTGTACAGCTTCTCCCTCCGTCAGAAAGATGTTTCCATACTTATCCTCTGTCACAGATGTGATCTCAGAGGAAATGGATAACCGGTGCAGCACAGGATCGTTGTCCTGGTTATGCAGTCGCCCTCGCTGATAATAACAGATCGAATTTCGGAATGGCACGATCCATAGCCTGTTCCTGGAATCCACGAACAATTTTATGATCTCATTGTCCGGCAGCCCATCCGTCATGGTAAAATTCCTGAAATGCGTACCGTCGAAACGGCTTAAGCCGCTCTCCGTACCAAACCACAGGAACCCCTCTTTATCTTCCGCTGCAGCGTATACCACGGTGCCTGCCAGGCCGTCCTTTACATTATATTGTGTATAGCTGAACTCCTGCGCAAAGACCCCCGTGAATAAAATAAGCGCTGTCAATAACAGCAAATAGTACCGCATTCGCCAATTTACTGTTTATTTCGAACTTCACTGATCATTGCACATGATCAACAACCCTCATTCGCACAGTTATCGGCGATTTCTGCACGCTGGTGAACTTATCCTGCACACCGGCAAACCGGACGCGATCCAACCCACGGTTTAACCTATCTTATAAGTCCAAACCATTAAATCTATCATCATGACTATGTCTTTACGCCTTTCCCTTTGGGGAAGAAGCGCTCTCCCATTGTGCATCTTCCTCCTTCTTTCCTTCTTCTCATCCGCCCAATCCGAAACCCACGACTTCATCACCTATGACACGACGATCAATTATCACTGCTTTCCTCCCAACCAGGGCATGGACGGTTGCAGCGGCCAAAAATTCATCATCCGTATCAGTCGTCCCCGGAATTATTTTACGGCAGGCAATGCCGATACGGCCTCGAGACCATGGATCCTTACCATGCCGGGAAAAGGCGAAGTCAAAACCCCACCAGATACAAACCAGTTGACAGTCTGGGGCCCGCATTACTGGCTGCAGCATGGCTGGGACGGAGGCGTACAACTTGGCAACGGCAGGCATTACCCTATCCTGATGACTATTATTGCAAGCACCCAGGATGTACGCCCCTGGTTCGTCCAGGCCCTGATGGATACCCTGATCAGGGTCTTCCATCCCAGAAATAACTCACTGCACATGGCCGCTCTCAGCATGGGTGTTGAAGTTCTTGGCTGGTACCTGGGCTATGAAATGACTGCCGGTGATGAGCATAATATGGCTAATGTAAGAAGCTTTGTCGACCTGGAAGGCCAGGCCCCTGGGGACTATTTCGGCAGCAGTCCCATGACCTATCCCTCCTTCTTCGGCCACTGGGCAAAAAAATATGGCGGCCGGTTCTTTGGACTGGAAGGTACGCAGGATGACAGCCGTCAGATCTGGCAGGCATCAGAAAATATAAATGACAGCGTTCCCAATGCTGCTTACTATTCTTTGCAGTCCTACGGTGGCGGCATCCATTGCTGCTGGGACAGCATGTACGACCCCTCAGTGACCAACTGGCGATGCATTGCGCCCGTGACCAATACCCATCTTAGCTACTCATATTACCTCCATCCCAATACCCTCGGTACCTACTACGTCGATCCTGTCACAGGTACCAACCTCTTCCAATGGATGCTCCGCCAGGGCGATACCACCCTGGTCGGCTCCGGCACACCACCCAACCAGCTGCCCGTCGCTAACGCAGGCCCGGACAAATCCATCCGCCTGCCTGTGGACAGCGTCGTCGTCACCGGTTCGGGCACAGACGCCGATGGAACCATCGTCTCATACGCCTGGACAAAGGCATCAGGTACAGGCGGAACCATTGTGTCCCCCTCCTCTGCTACAACTACCATAAAAGGTCTGTCCGCAGGCACCTACCAGTTTGTGCTCACCGTTACAGACAACAACGGAGGCTCAGGGAAAGACACTATGCAGGTGACCGTCGATACTGCTTATATACCGCCCACCGTCACCGCCGGACCGGATAAATCCGTCACCCTGCCCATCGACAGCGTAGTTCTTAACGGCAATGCCACGGGTCATGGCACCACCATCCATATCCTTCACTGGGCCATTGCCAGCGGGCCTAACAACCCCACCATCGACACGACCAATTCCAACATGACAGCAACCCTGCACGGATTGATCCAGGGTACCTATGTGCTTACGCTCACCGCCGTCGATAATCATGGATTGTCCAGTTCGGACACCGTCACCGTCACGGTCAATCCGGCGCCGGCCGCCTCCAGGGTATTTGTGGCGCCGGGCGAATACCAGGTATTCTTTATCGATACCGCCAAACATCTCTATGCCATCGGCACCAACCTGGTGACCCAGGGCGTCGGCGGAACGGGTACACCGGGAACCATCCTCCCCGTGGCAGTCCCTTCCAACCTCACCTTCAAAACAGCAGCAGGCTGCCTCCACGGCGGCGCAGCAGTAGATAACAACGGAAATGTATGGGCATGGGGTGATAACGACCAGGGACAAGTGGGCAATGGCGTCACCTCCTCACAGGTGCTAACGCCGGTGCAGATAACGACAGACTCCGCAGGCAATACCTTCACAGGTGTCACCACATTATGTGCTTATTATTCAGGCAACGCCAGCCAGGGATGGTACGCCGTCAAATCCGACAGCACCCTTTGGGTCTGGGGGCAAACATTAGGCGGAATGAGAGGCAACGGGACAACAGGCAGCACCGCACTTACAAGACCTGCGCAAATACCCCTGCCCGGCGGCAGAAAAGTCATGCAGATAGCCGCCGGTAATCAGCTGATCGTCCTCTGTTCGGATAGCACCGTATGGACATGCGGAGGATCAAACACGCTCGCCTCAAATCTGGGATATGCAGCCACCGGCAACGACTACCTGAGCCTGCACCAGCTCACTACACTATCCGGGATCAAGCTGATCGCCGGCGGAGCAAGCTTCAATTACGCACTGAGATCCAACGGCACGTTGTACGGCTGGGGCTATTACGGTCACCATCTGGGCGGCACAGGAGGCGCCAGCGCCCCGCCACTGGCTACGCCTACCGATCTCACCACCAGACTGAATCTCCCGCACCCGGTAAAGACCATCGCCGTCGATTTTGTATGCACCCACGCCATACTGTCGGACAGTACACTATGGGGCTGGGGAGATAACGCACAAGGCGGCATCGGCATAGGCACCGAGCTCAATTTTGCTACAACCACAGACCCCTACGCCTGGGATTACTATCCGACAGACCTGCTGCAGCAAGCTCCCGTACAGGTGACGACACGCAAAGACTTCGTAGCCATCTACACCGCCCAGCCCTTTGTCATGTTCGATTATGCACAGACAGCAAATGGACAATTGTATTCCTGGGGAAGGAATAAAGGAGGGGTCTTAGCCAATGGTATCGTAGGCTGCTCTTCCGACGTGGTCGCCACCTATCCAAACTCCTGGGATGTAACGACGCCTACACCCGTCAATCCGCTCTCAGTAACAAGCACTACCGTCGGCCCCTGCCCCTACTGCGTGGCGCATCCCACCACATCGCCCTGCAATACCTGCTCCACCGGCAATAGCGCATTTTCCATAAATGCAGGAGCCTCTCAGCAGATGAATGCAGCAGGTCAGACAGTTCCGCAATTCGTTCTATATCCCACGCTCGCAAGGGACAACGAAGAGCTGCACATGACCATCGCCAGCGATAACAACGGTCCCGTCAGGATCAGTGTGTATGATTTCACCGGAAAGCTTGTAAGGTCGCTACAGCTGAATAAGAACGACACTTATTTTAACCCCTCATTCAGTGTAGGTTTCCTGCCGGCAGGCACCTACCTGGTAAAAGTGCTCATCGGCAACAGTGAACAGCATACGGCAAAATTCATACGGCTTTAAAAAATAAAGGAGGCGGCCGGGCGGCCACCTCCTTTTACACAGTTATCGGCGATTTCTGCACGCCGGTGAAGTTATCCTGCACGCCCGCAAACCTACCCTGATCCCTATCCCCGATTTCGCTAATTTGTCTCCACATTTTTAAACCTGCTGCTTATGCGCTGTAAGGCTGTCCTATGCACGATCATAATAACCTTGCTATGCCTCTGCGGCACATATGGACAGGATAACACCCTCACTTCAAATCCGGATAAAAGACAAGACCTTCCCTCCTCTTTTCTTACCCGTATACAATCCAGGGCAGCATCGCTCGACAGACAGCTGACCAAACAAACAGAAAAATACCTGCAACGGCTCACCCGCCGCGAAGCACGGTTACAAAAAAAACTATCCGGGGTAGACTCCAACGCCGCTAAGTCGCTATTTGCAGATGCATCAAATCAAGATGCCGCTCTTTCTCAACGCCTGGCCCATGATACAGGCAGCTCCGGTCTCCATCTCAGCGGCGAATACCAGCCTTACACCGACTCGCTGCAGGGAATGCTGAAATTCCTGAGGACGCCTCCAGCCGGCCTTAACGTCAACCCATCCCAGCTGCAAAGCTCCTTCCGGCAACTGCAAACCCTCCAGGCAAAAATGCAGGACGCCGACCAGGTCAAAGAATATATCCGGCAGCGGAAACAGCAGATGGCTCAATATCTTCAACAGCATACAGATCTAAACAACCTGCTGGGTAAAGACTACCAGGGCATGAACCAGGACTTCTACTACTATTCCCGGCAAGTCCGCGAATACAAAGAGATGCTGAACGACCCCGATAAGCTTACAAAGGAAGCGCTAACCATACTAAACAAATTTCCCGTCTTCCAGGCATTCATGAAACAAAACTCCCAGCTGGCCGGTCTGTTCAACCTCCCGGCCAACTATGGTAACCCCGCATCTCTCGCCGGTCTCCAAACACGCACCCAGGTGGCAGCGCTCATCCAGCAACAGGTATCCGCCGCTGGCCCCGGAGGGCAGGCCGCTTTACAATCCAACCTGCAGTCCGCCCAATCGCAGCTCGACGGTTACAAGGACAAGCTCAGCAGGCTGGGCAGCGGCAGCGGCGACATCGACATGCCCGATTTCAAACCAAACGAACAAAAAACAAAGACATTCTGGCGCCGTCTCGAATACGGCACCAATTTCCAAACCACCCGGAACAACTACGCTTTCCCCACCGTCTCCGACTTCGGACTCTCGGTAGGCTATAAACTCTCCGACCGCAGCACCATTGGGGTTGGAACAAGCTACAAATTGGGATGGGGCAACGGGATACAACATATCGCCTTTTCCAGCCAGGGAGCAGGGCTGCGATCTTTCGTGGATATAAAGATCAAAGGCAGCTTTTCCGCCAGCGGTGGACTGGAATATAATTACACCACGCCTTTCCGCAGTATGCAGCAACTCTACCACTGGGACGACTGGACCAAAAGCGGGCTCATAGGCATCAGCAAGACCGTGTCGATGAAAAGCAGGGCATTCAAAAAGACAAAGCTGAGCCTGTTGTGGGATTTTCTCAGCTACCAGCAGGTACCGAGAACGCAAGCGGTGATATTCAGAATTGGTTACACATTTTAACGCGTATATAATTTTCACTTTATGATTAGTTCCAGGATCAGCCTTCAATTAAAAGCATTGGCAATGATGCTCTTAAGTCAGGCGTTTTCAGCCAGCGGGCAGCAATTGCAGAATACACTTGGCACAGTGACAATTTCTTCGCCGACAGCCGCCTCCCTAGGGAAATTCGGCGATATACCCGTTAGCTATCATACGGGTGTGCCTAACATAAGTATTCCGCTTTACACTGTTAAAGCAGGCCAGTTGTCTTTGCCCATCAGCCTCAGTTACCATGCATCCGGGTTAAAGGTCATGGAGCCCGCCGGCTGGGTCGGTGCCGGTTGGAGTCTTAATGCAGGCGGTGTGATCACCAGGACAGTTGTGGGACAGCCTGATGAATGTGGCGCCAATAGCGGAGCTCAAACCCATGGCCATTATAGCCATAACGGATATAATAGCTACCTGTACTCAGGTAGCCAACAGGACTGGCAGGGATTTTCCGCTGGTAGAAAAGACGGCGAGCCGGATATGTTCTTCTTTAATTTCGCCGGATATTCGGGTAAATTCTATTTTCGGGATGATCATACACCTATCATCGTTCCACAACAGGACCTCAGGATAACCCCTGTATATACCGGCGGCCGAAGCTTTGACTATTTTACCATCACTACACCCGATGGCACACAGTATCTTTTCGGAAATGTGCCTGGCGTTACTGGCACAGCACCTGTAGAAACCACCAATTGTTATTCCGCCAAAAATGGTGCGGTTGGATTTCCGCCTGTATCCAGCTGGTACCTTAGCAAGATAATTTCCGCAGACAACCAGTTTTCGATCAACTTAAGCTACCAGGCAGAGAGCTACGGCTACTTTACTGTATCAATGTTCCCGGTGGACGGTGCGGCGGCCGGTAACGACGCCCTGGGATACGACCTGGTAAAAAATATCATTCAGGGAGTACGATTAAGCCAGATCAGCTTCCCCGATGGCACAGTAACCTTTACTCCCGGCAGTGCGCGTACAGACCTGGCCAATGATGTACAATCGCTGGTCGACGGCCTCAATACGAGCTCGACCTCCCTAGGAGCCATACAGATCAACAATTCCAACGGATTTTGCAAGAAGTTTAATTTTAATTACGACTACGTTACAAGCACTACCACCTCTTTACCCAATAACCTGACCTGGGGGTATACGATAACCAGCGATTTACAACGCCTGTATCTGAAAAGTATTCAGGAGGTAGCCTGTGATGGAAGCATAAATGTTCCACCTTATCAATTTACTTATTATGACCAAAGCCACGTTCCAAGGCGGCTCAGCTTTGGCCTGGACCATTGGGGCTATTCCAACGGCCAGACGGGGAATACAGCGCTGATCCCTACTATAATCGTCAACGGCAATTCAATTCCCGGCGCCAACAGGGATGCTGCCTGGCCGGCCATGTTGGGCGGCGCACTTACCCGTATCGATTATCCTACAGGCGGATCTTCGGCTTTCGATTTCGAGTCCAATACGGGAATTGTCACCACCACACAGATCGTTCCCAAGCAATTGGCAGCATTTGCTTTCCATGTATTTGGTCAGAACGACATCAGCGGCTCAACGCCGTTTCAGACAACGGGTTATGATGTTATTCTCCATGTGTCTACCAACTGCAATTATGGAGTGCATGTGACCATCACTAATTCCAGCAACCAAGCGGTGTATACTGTTCTTCTCAGTAATACGCCGAATTCGCCAACCGATCCTCCAGTGGTTTCCGACATTCCCATCACTGCGCTTGCCGGACCGTCTACAGGTCCCTACACGATCAATGCAGCTATAGATATTAATCCCATTAACGCCAACTTAATTCAGGGAGGTGTGTCACTTCAATTGAAAACGACCGAGGAGCAAACTACTACCTCTATGGCAACTTTAGGAGGAATAAGAATAAAAAGTATCACAGATGCGGCCGGATCAACAGATGTACCTAAAATAACCAATTTCACCTACTCAGGCGCTATATTGTACAGTGCACCTACCTATGCCCAAAGGATCCGGAACGACATCATCGCCAATGTGGGATTTTGGGAACCTGGTACAGGGTTTGGAAGTGGCATATTGATCGCCAACGGTTGCCCTTCTACCGGTGATTATTACAAGTCACCCGGTAGTCTTCGGCCAATGGCCACCTTTGACGGAAGTATCATTGGCTACCTCACCGTTACGGTAACCCAACCAGGGAATGGGCGGACCGTATATGATTATTCCACACCCACCGGAGGATACGGAGTCATTTCCAATGTGCTGAGCGCTAGTACTGTTGTGCAGCTCTCCTGCAATAGCAGCATTCCCAATTACCCTGCGCCGCCCTTGCCTTATGATCCCCGAAGGGGGCAATTAGAAAGTGAAGATTATTTTGATGAGAATGATCATTTAGTTAAAGATATCTCATATTTCCCTGTCTACAATGAATCACCTGTGCTAAGCACACCTGCATTTATTGTCGCCAATAGTCTTATTGCCGGGTCTTCGCAGCTATTAGGCACCAACTACTCCCTAAATACAGCCCGTAGGGTAAGTATGCAAATACAGGAACGGGATTATGGACAATCGGGTCAAACACTGACAAAAGTTACAACCACCTATTTTGGAAGCCCCTATCATAATCAGCCTACCCGGCAGGTGATGACCACATCCCTTGGTGACAACCTGGTAACACAGACTTCATATGCAATGGATCTCCGCGTGGCGGCCTGCGATATCATCTCGGATTGTTCACCAGAATATAATAACAACTGTTCATCCTGCCAGTCGGCATACAATACGGCGCGGAGTGGCTGCTCAGGCAGTTCCGCCTGTCTTACAAATGCTTATCTGTCTTTTTTGCAATGCAACACCAATGCCAGGATCAGCTATGTCAGTTGCAGGAATACCAATTATATGGGTACGACCAATAATTTCGATGCATGCCATCTGAATGCTGAGAATGCCGCGGATGGCTTGCTGAAACCCGTCTTGCAGTTGCACGACCTCTTCGTAAATGCTCCTATAGAGGTCAGTGAATGGAAGAATTCGATGTTAAAGCATTCCACTTTCACTGGATTTGAGGCGGCAGCAAGCCCCGCTGGTTTTCCATATCCAGGTAAAAAGTACCTGGTAAATCTGCAGGCCACTACTGGAACATTCACTCCGGCCGTCATCTCAGGTAATACAATAGCAAAAGATAGCCGCTACTCACAGGAAGCTACATTTTCCTTCGCAAACGGAAATCCCATTCAAACGATGGCAAAAGACGGCATTACCTATTCCTATATCTGGGACTATAAAAATACCCGGCCCATTGCAAAGGTAACAAGCGCACCGGTTAGCCAGGCGGCTTACACCAGTTTTGAAGCGGACGGCAATGGAGGTTGGACGATACCCTCAAGCATGAGGGATGGAGTCAACGCTATCACAGGTCAGCAGAGCTATAATTTATCGAACGGACAATGCGCTCGTTCGGGTCTCACCAGCGCGACTGCTTACATCGTTTCGTATTGGAGTAAGACAGGTGCGAGCTACAGTGTCACGGGAAGCACCGCAGTCAGGCAGGGTAAAACAATTACCATCAATGGGGGAACGTGGACCTATTTTGAGCATAGCGTTACGGGTACGACATCAGTGACCATATCCGGCAGCGGCAATATCGACGAATTGAGGCTCTTCCCTGCGGGCGCTCAAATGACCTCATATTGTTACATACCGCTGTTGGGTATGATCAGTGAATGTGATATGAATAACCGTATTACTTACTACGACTACGATAAGCTCGGTCGAATGACGACGGTAAGGGACCAGGACGGGAATATCACAAAAACCATTAACTATCACTATAAAGGCGAAACGACTACAAACTTCTGACCTATGCGTAGTATCTATAAATGTCTTGCACTTATTTCCTGTTTAACCGGAATAATATCACCTGCCTTCTCACAGGATTTGACCGGAGGAACGATCACACTTACGGTACAAAACATCAATGCCGGTGGTCAACCGTTCAAATTAGTCTGTTCCGCTGCCACCGGCGGAGGATGTACTGCATCGACATATCAATATCAGTGGCAACAGACACTCGATTATGTCACCTATACCGACATTCCCGGCGCGACTCAACAGGACTATACCCCACCGCCTTTATATGTTACCACGCATTTTGTCCGGGTCGTAAATTGCAACGGCCAAAGAGCAAATTCCAATGCCTCCACAGTAAATGTACATAACCCCTTCAACGGCGGCACCATCAGCGCAGACGCTTCTACTATAACGTACAATACTCCGGCAAACTTCTCAAACGTTGCCTCAGCAAGTGGAGGCCTCTGCACCGGCACAATCTTTTACATCTGGTGGGGTAGTACAGATGGCGTCAACTATACGCAATTGATACCATTTGACGGGATTTCGGGAACTTCTCCCCCTTTAACAAATACCATTCAAATTTACAGGCAGGCACGGTGCACCAATAATTTCGAATCGGCGAACTCAAACATCATTACCATCACTGTCATGCCTCCATTGCAATCCGGAATTATCCCGGGCCCTGCTAACATAACAGCCGGCACAGACGGAGGAACGATACAAGCCACACCCTCAGGTGGAAACTGCAACGGCGCATATTCTTATCAATGGGAATCAGGTCCGGATGGTATAAACTTCAATGCGGTACTTGGGGATGGAACGCACCAATACTACCACCCGGGCATACTCAATAACACAACTTATTTCCGATGCCATGTCTATTGCGGTACGGAACAGATTTATACTCCTGTGGCGAAGATTACGGTTTCCCCGGCGCCTAACTATGTTCGTGTACGCACGATCAGCAAACCCGGAATTACTGATCCGGCCGTGACCCAAAGTTTAACAGACCCCAGAGATGTTCAACAGACAACTACTTATTTTGATGGATTGGGGAAGTCAATACAAACGGTGTCAAAAAAAGCAAGCCCTCTTGGAAATGATCTGGTGCTACCGCAGGTTTACGATGCTTTTGGACGGGAATCCATGCATTATTTGCCGTATGTAGGGCCTTCTTCAGACGGTGAATTCAGAATAAACGCATTGACGGAACAGGCCACCTTCAACGGGAACCAGTTTCCTAACGAGCAATATTATTACGGGAGGACTGATTTTGAACCGTCTCCGCTTAACAGGCCTATTACGACTTATGTTGCAGGCAACAGTTGGGTAGGCAGTGGGCGGGGAGTGGCCACGAATTATCTCATTAATGACGTGACCGACAGCGTACGGATTTGGACCATTGCGGCGGCTCCCGGCAGCCTGCCGGTGAGCTCCACCGCCTATGGCGCTGGATTGCTTTATAAAAGCAATACAACGGATGAACAGGGCCATCAGGCTGTGGAGTATAAAGATATGGAAGGACACGTCGTGCTGAAAAAAGTACAATCATGGGATAGCCCCGCCGCCGGACACAGTGGATGGCTATGCACCTACTATATATATGACGACCTCGATAACCTTCGGTTCGTACTCTCTCCAAAAGCAGTAGAGCTGATCAGTAATACAGGATGGGCCCTGAACCAGGGAATAGCTGATGAACTCTGCTTCCGGTATGAATACGATCAGCGTAACCGGATGGTCATTAAAAAAGTTCCAGGGGCGGGCGAGCTTTGGATGGTCTATGACGCACGTGATCGCCTGGTAATGACCCAGGACAGCAGCGCCCGTCATGACGGATACTGGATAGTCACCAAATATGATGATCTCAACAGACCCGACAGCACTGGTAAGCTCCTCGACGGTAATACCAGGAACTATCACCAGAACTTAGCAAACAATACGCCCGGCTATCCATTGATCACCGGGTCGGGCTACACCAGCCTTATACGTACTTTTTTTGATGATTACTCCTGGCTGCCTGCCACAACCCCTTTATTGAATAGCATTTTTTCCACGAAATACACAGGCAATGCCAATTACTTTATAACAAATCTCAACACCTCGCCACAATATGCCCAGGCCATGACAGCCTCGCAGGGCACAAGGGGCATGGTCACAGGCATGGCGACGGATGTCATCGGGTCCTCCTATAACTTATTTAGAGTAAATTTCTATGACGACCACTCCCGGCTGTTACAGACAATCTCCACAAATTTCCAATCCGGCAGGGATACCACCACGCTCCAGTATGACTTCAGTGGTAAAACTATACGAAAGCTGGTAACCCATAGCAATCAAAGCAGCCAGGTGAAATTATATACGGCATCGACTAAGATAAACTATGACGCCGCAGGACGACAGACCAGCACCTGGATGCGGCTGGACAATGCGACCTCAGACCAGCTTATCGACAGCATACAATACAACGAATTGGGCCAGTTGAGGGCAAAATATCTGGGCAACTACCTGGACAGTATGGTTTATGACTATAATATCCGCGGATGGATAAATAGCATCAACAGAAACTATATAGCAGGGACAGTCAACAACTATTTCGGATTGGAACTAGGCTATGACCAGGCAACTTCTGCTGCACCCGGCAACAGTTTTCAAGGATTTCAGTACAACGGCAACATTGCCGGAGAAGTCTGGAAAAGCGCCGGGGACGGCATCAACAGGAAATATGATTTTACCTATGACAATGTCAATAGACTTAAAGACGCTGCATTCACGCAAAATACCCCAGGCACCGGCTGGAATAGCGACAGGATCAATTTCTCTACCCACAACCTATCCTATGACGCCAATGGGAATATCCTGTCGATGAGCCAGACCGGCTTTAAGATCACCGGCTCATCTCCCATCGACCAGCTTAACTATGGCTACATCAGCAACAGCAATAAGTTAAACCAGGTCACCGATGCAGCCAACAATCCATCATCCACATTGGGCGATTTTCACTATACAGGCAACAAGACAGGCCAGGACTATACTTATGACGGCAATGGCAACCTCCATTCCGATATGAACAAAGGCATATCCTTTATCTATTACGATCACCTGAATTTACCGGAAAGCATAAGTTTCCCCGGAAAAGGCTTGATCCAATACACCTATACTGCAGATGGTAATAAGATACGTAAGATCGTCTATGACAGTGTGACAAAGCATCAGATATGGACTGTCTATACGGAAGACTTTGTATATAACAGGAACGATTCATTCGTATCCAACCCTAATGTCCATGACACTTTGCAATTTGTTCAGCATGATGAAGGACGGACAAGATGGGCCTTGCATCACTTTACCAACGGCACCTCAACATACGGCTGGGAATACGACTTCTTTGAAAAAGACCACCTGGGCAATACCCGGATAGTGCTGACACAGCAAAAGGATACAGCGCAGTATTTGGCGACCATGGAAGCCGCTTACCGGACCACTGAGGATGCATTATTCTACGACGTAAGCAAAACCGCCTCTCCTACCCCACCGAACTTCCCGGCAGAACCCAATATGCCTGGTCCGAATAACTACGTTTCCCTCCTCGACGGCTATACCTATAAAACAGGGCCCGCGATTCTGCTCAAAGTGATGAGTGGTGACAGCGTAAAGCTCGGTTGTAATTCATACTATGGAGGTAATGGCTCCATCGCTGCGCCGCATAGCTCCTATGATGATATTCTCTATTCATTGTCCCGCGGCCTGGTTTCCATGAATGGAGCCGCCGCTCACGGCGTGGGCAGTCTCGCCGATTTGAACGCATCGTCTTCCCCACTGGCTGCAGCCGTTAACACGTTCCTGTCGGCCAAAAATCCAAATACAACAAGCACTCCCAAAGCCTACCTGAATTGGATGTTGCTGGACAACCAATTCAGTTATGTCAGCGCCAATAGCGGCGCCATTCCAGTCGGCAGCCCCGAGGTGCTAAACACGCTCGCCAGTACAGTGGCTATAAAGAACAGCGGATATCTTTATGTTTGGGTAAGCAACGAGACCCAGTTCTGGCAGGTGATGTATGACAATCTTTTCGTCCAGCATATCAGCGGTCCGATGACGGAAGAAAATCATTATTACCCGTTTGGACTCACGATGGCAGGCATATCGGATAAGGCGCTCAAAGGAGGGTATGCGGAGAACAAGTATCGGAATAATGGCGGAAATGAGATCCAGAATAAGGAGTTCACTGATGGCACTGGATTAGAGGCTTATGATGCGACGTTCAGGATGTATGATCCACAGTTGGGAAGATTCTGGCAACAGGACCCACTGGCGGACGCTAATGAAAGCTGGAGTTTGTATTCGTTTGTTAATGACAATCCAGTCTCTTTTAGTGATCCTTTAGGATTAGCGGATAGCACAGCCCCTAGCACTCTCTCTACTCCCAAAAAACCTCAAGAACTAGCAGAAGTTACTGTTACAGCAAAGAAAAAAGATTGTAAGACGTGTGAAGGGCCCAGTGTTGCGGGGGCTTATTCATTGTTGACTACATACAATCCTCTTAGGGTTGTTCCCAAGGGGCCTACCCCGGTTATTGAATTTGGAATTATTGGCGAGGCAAGCCCAGGCGTAGGCCTTTCTGTTCTGAGGGTTGCAGGGAGAACCTTAGGGACTCTTGCATTGGTATTATGGCCTATAAGTGCACCGGGTGAAGGGCTCCATTGGAAGCCTTATACAGGTCACGGAAATGACAAGGACAATGATAATCCGCACATTGTGTATGAATTTTCTTTTACTCCTCCCAAGGGAGATCCGAGGACACCGATTTTAAAATATGGAATATCGGATGAATTTAGGTTTGGCATGGGTCGACCAGAAAGGCAATTGCCTTATCTTAGAGCCAGATTTGGGGCTTCAGTTGTGTACAGAATTTATACAAGAACAAGCAACAGAGAACTGGCCTTACTTATTGAAAATTTGTTAGTGAGAGAACATATTATGCTATGGAAGGAGAAGCCAAGAGTTCAGGATAGACCGTAAATAATTTAGAATATGTCACTAGAACTTCGATTAGGATCAGTCGTTGCCCATGGGGTTGGAGGCCCTGAAGCCGGGGCAATAAATCTTATATATACATGTTTATTAACTGAATTTAATCAAGGGCATTATCGTTATATTGGGATAAATCAAATTGGAGAAGAATTGGATGAATTTGTTTTGAAGGAGCCTGGTAACAAAATCCATGTAAACATCCGATATCCTGCACATGAAGATTTTGAGTCAAAAAGTGCAGATGAAAAGAATCGAATAAGGTTGGATATTATTCACAAAGCGTTGGTGCAAATAGCAGAATATGATAAGAAATTGAACATTGAAAAGCTTGAGGCCATTAGGAGGAAAATCATTGATAATAACTTTTGTTTCGAATTTGAATGCAAATCCTTTAAAAATAAGAAGAAACCAGGTCATACAGTAAGTGTTGTTGTTTGTCCAGAGATGACTATGTTTAACTATTACATTATAATAAAGGAAGACGAGAGGATAATGTGTAAGTTGTGGATATATAGCGGATTAACGGATATTATTTGTTTTTCAGACTTTTTTTCGAAAGGGCAGTGGAAAAGTGAAAATGAACTAATTATTACGGGTAAGCTTAACGAGGTGGAAATAAACATTCTTGTCAATGAATGTAAGGTGGAGTTTAAAAACCTGACCCTATACAATAAGCCTCCCTATTTTGAAATGATGAAAGCAGATGTATCAGAAGAAGACAGAGAGAAAGCCCGGCAGGATTGGCATCATTCTTTGCCGCCGGCTGTTGCTGCTGTAATTAGACAAGCGCATAATTAATAGTCCTACTCCTCCAATTAAAAGAGGCGGCCCCGGGGCCGCCTCTTTCTTATCATGAAGCTCTTATCTCTTACCAAAACACCGTATACAACGCCGCCAGCAACCCGCAGATGATCAACGCCCCCACAGCGAAGCTGGGATTTACCTTGAACATCTTCTTATCCACCTCCAGCCCATGCGGCCGCAAGCCCTTCCTGTTCTCCGCCATGCTGATCAGGTACATGACAACGATACAGATGACAAATACAAACCCCATCCTGTCCAGGAACGGTATCTCATACACACCCTTGTCATTGGCCTTCGCAAACCCAAAAGGCGCCAGGAACGACAGGTTCATCACCAGCGGCAGGAACTTGAAGACAATGGACAGAAGAAAACCACCGATAGTAGCAAACAACGCCGCATTGGACGTAGTCTTCTTCCAGAAGAATCCCAAAATGAACATGGCGAATATACCCGGCGACACAAATCCCGTATACTCCTGTATATATTGGAACCCGCCCTTTTTGTCGATACCCAGGAAAGGCGATATGAGAATGGCCAGGATCATCGCGATGATCACCGTTACCCGTCCTACCCATACCTGCTTACGCTCATCAGCCTCCGGATGAAGCCGCTTCTTATATATATCCAGCGTAAAGATAGTAGAGATACTATTGACCTTCCCCGCCAGCGAAGCCACCACGGCAGCCGTCAGCGCAGCAAAAGCAAGCCCCTTCAAACCCGCCGGCAACAGGTTCAGCAGCACCGGATAAGCCCGGTCCGGGTTTACTTCCCCGCCTTGTATCATCTCAGTACTGAATACATTTTGCTTATACAGCAGATAAGCCGCAATACCCGGTATAACGACGATCACAGGCATCAGCATCTTTAAAAAAGCGGCAAAAAGGATACCCCCGCGCGCCGTCTTGAGATCAGCGCCCAGGGCCCGCTGCGTAATATATTGGTTACATCCCCAATAGTTCAGGTTCACGATCCACATCCCCCCTATCAGCACCGTGAGACCGGGCAGATCCATATAGTTGGGATTATCCCGCTTAAAGATCATATGGAAATGGTCATCCGCATGCGCCGTCAATAACTTCAATCCGTTGAATACCCCCTTGGTGCCAAAATGCTCCGACACCAGGTTAAGAGCTATATAAGTCGTTACAAGACCGCCCAGGATAAGAAAGAACACCTGGATCACATCCGTATACCCGATGACCTTCATTCCGCCTAACGCAATGATGATGGCAAAGGCCGCGAGCCCCAGCATACAGCCTGTGAATGGCAATCCGGAAATGCTGCTTACAGCCAGCGCACCCAGGTAAAGGATAGAAGTAAGGTTCACCACCACATACAGCAGCAGCCAGAATACTGCCATGATCATGGCTACCGTACCATTATACCGCTGGTTCAGGAACTGCGGCATCGTATAGATCTTATTCTTCAGGTACACAGGTATGAAGAAGATAGCTACGATCATCAGCGTGGCAGCCGCCATCCATTCATAGGTGGAGATGGCAAGACCCATTTTAAACCCACTGCCGCTCATCCCGATAAATTGCTCCGCTGATATGTTCGAGGCGATCAGTGAGGCGCCGATGGCCCACCAGGTCAGCGAACCCTCCGCCAGGAAGTAATCCTTGGTATTGGTCTGGGCAGTTTTCTTGCGTTGATAGACCCACCAGCCGTACAATGCAACAATAACAAAATAGATGAGGAAGACAATGTAATCGCGGGTTTGTAACATTTGCATATAGCAGCGACAGGTTTTGTAAGTGACCGGGCATGGATTACCCGAAAAAAGTCCGTAAAAATAGGGGAACCAGCCAATTATTCGTCGATCCGGCCCCCCTTTTTATATATATCTTTTAAATATATCTATTGATCAGGTTCTCCAGGTACTCCTGGCGCCCACTGATGACTTTTGGTTCGCCGTTAGCAAGGGCATAGGTCCGCAGGTCTTCCAGGGAAAGTCCCCCCTTCTCGTACTCAGCACCTTTACCGCTGTCAAAAGATGCATATCTGTCAGCCCGGATCTTTTTATACTCGGACTGCCGGAGAATAGTGTCCGCCACCAGCAGGGCCCTGGCAAATGTATCGATACCCCCGATATGCGCATGGAACAGATCTTCAGGATCCGTGGAATTCCGGCGGCGCTTGGCGTCGAAATTGATACCGCCTCCCTGGAAACCGCCGCCTTCCAGGATGATAAGCATCGCTTCCACCAGTTCGTTGATATTGTTGGGGAATTGGTCGGTGTCCCATCCGTTCTGATAGTCCCCCCTGTTGGCGTCTATGGAACCCAGTAAACCCGCATCCACAGCCACCTGCAGCTCATGTGTGAAGGTATGACCGGCCAACGTAGCATGGTTTACTTCGATATTCAGCTTAAAATCTTCCAACAGATCATACGCCCGCAGGAAGCTGATGACAGTCGCACTGTCATAATCATATTGGTGCTTGGTCGGCTCGCAGGGCTTCGGTTCGATAAAGAACACACCTTTAAATCCTTGCTTGCGCGCATAATCTTTTGCAGTGTGTAAGAACCTCGCCAGATGCTCCTGCTCCCGTTTCATATTCGTGTTCAGCAGGCTCATGTATCCTTCCCTGCCGCCCCAGAAAACGTAGTTATGTCCCCCCAGTGCGATGGTAGCATCCAGGGCTGCCTTTACCTGTGCCCCCGCGTGAGCCAGCACATGGAAATCAGGGTTGGTGGCAGCGCCGTTCATATATCTGCGGTTGGAGAACAGGTTGGCCGTGCCCCACAACAGTTGCACCTTGCTGGCCGCCTGCTTTTGTTTGGCATAGTCCGTCAGTGCCTGCAATCTTTTTTCGTTGTCTGCCACGTCATTGGTATAGTCGACCACGTCCACATCATGGAAACAATAAAAAGGCAGGTCCATCTTCGTGATGAATTCAAAAGCAGCATCCATCTTGTCCTTGGCGCGGGCCACAGCATCGTCTTTCTCATTCCAGGCATAGAGATGGGTCGACTCTCCAAAAGGGTCGGCGCCATTACCGCAGAAAGAGTGCCAGTACGCAACGGCAAAACGCAGATGCTCCTTCATCGTCTTGCCCGCAACCGTCTTCCCCGCATCATACCAACGATAGGCCAGCGGGTTATCCGTTTCAGGCCCTTCATACTTTATCTGTCCGATTCCCTTAAAGAACTCCTTGTCACCTGTAATTACTGGCATAGCTTATTTTTTACGTCGTTTATAAATAGTTATTTAATATTTCTTTCCACCTGTTATATAATCCCTCGTACTCGCCGGAGCGTCCCGGATCCACCCGGGCCAGCGGTTTCCTGCTTGCAAAAGCTTCCTTCCCGTTCTTGAAGATACCTGCGCCGATACCCGCACCCAGGGCAGCGCCGACGCTCCCGTCATTATCATACAGCTCCACCGGCACTCCCGTGGCATTTACAAAAGCTTCCGTAAATACGCTGCTGAGGAACATATTGGCCTTGCCCGCCCTGATTACCGAGGGATTCATACCTCCTTCCCGCATGATGTCCAGCCCGTAGCGGAAAGCAAAGGCAATCCCTTCCTGTCCCGCCCGGTAAATATGCGCCGCTCCATGCTGGTTGAGATCGATATGCTGGATATGCGCGCCGATGATCCGGTTGGAAAAGATCCGCTCCGCGCCATTGCCGAATGGCAGCACCACCAGCCCTTCGCTACCGGGCCGGATAAGCGCCGCTTCCTTATTCAACGACACATAGTCAGCTCCTCCCCCCGTATGATCACGTATCCATCGGTTAAGGATACCCGTTCCATTGATGCACAACAAAACCCCTATCCTTTTCTCCTGATCGGTATAATTTACATGGGCAAAACTGTTGACGCGGGAAGCAGGGTCGTACACCAGCCGGTCGCTGACACCATAGATCACACCCGAAGTACCCGCTGTAGCAGCCACTTCGCCCGGCTCCAGCACATTCAGCGACAAAGCGTTGTTGGGCTGATCCCCCGCCTTATACGTGACTGGTATCCCTTTCCTCAAACCCAACGCCTCCGCCATCTCCACCCGTAACCCTCCATGGGAAGAAAATACAGGCCGTATAGATGGTATTACACCCTTATCAAAACCAAAAAAATCAAACACATCCGACGACAACGCATCTTCCTTGAAATCCCAGAATATCCCTTCCGACAGGGCCGGTATGCTCGTGGTGACTTCCCCCGTAAGCCGCAACGCTATATAATCTCCCGGAAGCATGATCTTATCAATTCTTTCATAAACACCGGGTTCCTGGTCCTTTACCCAGGCCAGCTTGGCAGCTGTAAAATTACCGGGAGAGTTCAACAGATGGGACAATGCCCTTTCAGAGCCAATGGTTTCAAAAGCCTTATCCCCGTAAGGGACTGCCCTGCTGTCACACCAGATGATGCTGTCCCGCAGCACGCGCCGATCTTTATCCACCGCCACGAGCCCATGCATCTGGTAGGCGATCCCGATGGCCGCAATGTCCTGGGGATCATACGCTTCTGAAGCATGCGCCTTCCTGATGGCCTGTTGTACATATTCCCACCAGGTCTCAGGCGACTGCTCCGCCCATCCCGGCTGCCGGACAAGAATAGCAGCCTCCGTGTCAGGATACTGTGCCGTTACCAGCGTCCGCTGCGCAACAGCATCCACCACAGCCACCTTTATCGAAGAAGTCCCCAGATCAATACCTAATAATAGCATGCAATTCGTTGTTTCAATTTGTACTATGAAAGACCTCCGCCCCGGAAAATGGGTTAATTTCTAAGCCAGTTCTCCGGACATGTCCAAAATCGGCGTAAATATAGAGGATTTTTTGAAAATGCAACCGATTGCAGACTAGAATCTCTATATATTTGTAGCATTACACCCATTACATGGATAAACGCGACATTACCATCTACGATATTGCCAAAGTGCTGAACCTTTCCCCCGCCACCGTCAGCCGTGGTCTGAAAAACCACCCCGCTATCAATATAAAGACCCGCAAGCGTATCACGGATATGGCAAAAGAGATGGGCTACCGGTCCAATAACTTTGCCAGCAACCTCCGCCGGCAAAAGACAAATACCATCGGGATCATCGTACACGAATTAAAAAGTCAGTTTATCAGCTCCGTGCTCGCCGGTATTGAAAAGGTCACCGCCGACGCAGGTTACGATCTTATCATCGGTCATTCTTCGGAAACTTACAAAAAAGAGGTTGCCAACGCCCATAACTTGTTTCACAAACGGGTGGACGGCCTCATCGCCTCCCTCGCCTTCGACACAAAAGACCTCGATCACTTTACCCCTTTTATTCAAAAAAAGATCCCTATCGTCTTCTTTGACAGGGTGGAAGAAGTTCCTTACGGCACCAAGGTCATCATCGACAATGTAAAGGCAGGCTATGAGGCGACAGCCCATCTGGCCACACAAGGTTGCCGGCGCATCGCTCATATTACCGCTAACCTCGGACGTAATGTATATGCCGGCCGCTTTAAAGGATACCAGCAGGCGCTGTCCGACCACAGTCTTTCCATGGATCCTTCACACCTCCTTGTCACTGACCTCAGCGAAGCCGCCGCTATCCGCGCTGCAAAAGAGATACTGGAAATGGACAATAGACCCGACGGGATCTTTATCACCAATGATTTCTGCGCTGCAGTATTTATGCAGGCATTGAAAGAGGCAGGATGTCGTATCCCCGAAGATATCGCGATAGTAGGCTTTAATAATGACGTTATTTCCAAGATCATCAATCCCAAGCTTACCACGATCGACTATCCCGGAGAAGAAATGGGCAAGCAGGTCGCCCTCAGTCTGCTTGATCAGATGGCCGGACATTCGGCAGGACATTCATCCACACGGCTCCCGGATACCATCATTATCAAATCCGAATTGATCGTGAGGGAATCTTCTCTGAAGAATGCAATCTCCCGTCAAATTGATTAATTCTTGGTTAGCTTTGCGTCCCGCCAGATTTTTCGCCGGTCCAGATATTCCTCATCAAAATTGAATAGCTGGAATAAATAGTTACCGAAGTTTTTTGGTTTTAGCCGCAATATGTCTAGCCGTACCATTTCATTTTGTATTTCAGCGAATGTCCTGCCGGCTTTGACAAATTCTATCAATTGTCCGACGGTGGCCAGGTCCCGCTCATCATCGATCCGCAATTCCTGGTTGTAAATGCTGACGAGCTGCGGGACCTCGTAGTCGTCGAGCTCTTTCAATAATCCCGGCTTTTCCGCCAATACTTTTTCAAGTTCAGCCAATTGTCCTTTGTCTAAATGTGATACCAGGCTTTCACTACAGCTTTCATAATCCAACGACTTTTTAAATTTTGAGTTTAGTAGTCGTTTAGATACAATAATTCTGTCCTTATACTTGTCCCCAATTTTTTTACCGTCAGGCACCGGCTCGCTTTCATCATAATATCTGTCTATGATCCTTTCTACCCGGTAAATTCCCTTGGAATAAGAATTAACCCAGTCTCCGGTTTGAATGTGCTGGTCCGTCGTCATTGCGCTAATATACCTTATAATTTTATTCAACTCGCAAACTCTTCACCGGATTCGCCACCGCCGCTTTCACGGCCTTATACCCCACTGTGATCCAGGCGACCACCATGGAAGATAGAACAGCCAAAACAAAAACCTGCCACCCCATCTGCATATGATAATAATATCCCGATAGCCAGTGGTGCATAAGGAAATAGCCCAGGGGACCGGCAATCAGGAACGCCAGTCCGATAAGAACAGTAAACTCCTTCGAGAACATCAGTACAATATCGGACACCGAAGCGCCCAACACCTTGCGAACCCCCACTTCCCGGGTCTTCTGCACTGCCATAAAGGAAACAAGACCATACAGCCCCAGACAGGAAATAAAAATAGCCAGTGCCGCAAAGATCTTGAACAGCGTCCCCGCGATCCCTTCCGCATGATAAAAATCAGCCACCGCATCGTCAAAAAAGGAAGCATCAAAAAAGTTGCCGGGGTACGTCTTCACAAAAGCTGTCTGTAGCAGCGTCAATGCCTGCCGCATTTTTGATGGGTCCAATTTCACTGCCAATGTGCCCCATCTGTCGGCCGAAGAGAAGATCGCCAGCGGTACGATCTTTTCCCGTAATGAGTTGGAGTTAAAGTCCCGTACCACGCCCACAATAGCGATCTGCTTTTCCTGCATCCCCAGGCGGATATGTTTACCCAACACACCCGAAGGGGTCAAGCCCAACATCCGGACCACCGTCTCGTTAAAAAGGCATTCTTCCTCCCGGCTCGTATCGGAGCTATAAGGCAGGCGGCCAGCCACCAATCCGATCTTGAACAGTGAGAGATAAGCCGGATCACCCGCCCGGCGGAACAGCTCAAAACCTTCGGGATGAGGATGGTTCTCATAGGTAAAAGCACCTGAATTGTTACCTTCGGTAGAAGGAGCATCATCACAAAGACTGGCCGACACAACTCCAGGAATATTCAACGCCTGCTGTTTCAAATAATTATTTTTTGCGATCTTCTCCTTGCTCCAGGGCAGATGGACAAGCGCGATGGCCTTCCGATCAAACCCCATCGGCCGGCTGCGAAAAAATTCCATCTGCTGCACGATCACCAACGTACCGATGATCAGCAGCTGCGCAATAGTAAATTGTAATACCAGCAAACCTCTTCGCAAAGAGATCCCCCCGGCCACCTTTGCATTGACCTTACCTTTAAAAGCAGTGACCGGGTTAAACCGGCTGAGCACCACACCCGGATAAAATCCCGCCAAAAACGTCACCAGCACGCCTGTTACCAGGAGGAAGACCATCGTCGGCCAGGAGGCATCCAACCGGACTGGCTTTTCCAATATCAGCTGCAATGAAGGCAAGGCCAGCTTCGCCAACATCCATCCCAGACCTATGGCCAGCAATACAAGAAGGGCCGTCTCCCGGAGAAAATCCGCCAGCAGTTGATGCCGGTTGCTTCCCAGCACCTTTCTCACCCCCACCTCTTTTGCCCGGGTCAGCGACTGGGCCGTAGCCAGGTTGATAAAATTGATACAAGCTACTATAAGCAAAAATCCCCCGATCAATCCCATCGACCACAGCTCCGCATAAGACCAACCAGGCTTACCATAACGCGCCAGGTTACCCGCGAAATGCATCTCTTTCAAAGGCTGGAAATAACAGGAATCCCGGCTGTCGGAATGAGCATACAGAGGAGTAAAATGTGTGGCGACAAACTTTGGCAGCAGCGCTTCCATGGACGAGATGGGCAGTCCCTTGCGCAGGAGAAAAAAACATTGGGAAGAAGTGCTGAAATTATCAAAGTTGACAGGGTCCGCCAGTTCCTTTTCATTCCAGGCCCGGTAAGTGGCATAGGACAACACCACATTCAAAGCCAAATCTGTATTCGGCCTGGGATCTTCCATTACGCCTGTCACCCGGTAAGGTCTGCGCTCCTCTCCCTGAAGGACCGTCTTACCTATTGCATCCTGCCAGTGACCAAACCAACTTTCCGCCTGACGCGGGAAATAGCCATCGTGTACGCGTCTTTCAAAGCTGAGCCCGGATTGCCCGCCAGCCAGGGAATATCGAATATTTTGAATAAAGGAGTATCCGCAAAATAAATATTATCGGCCCTTACCTGCTTCTCACCCCTTCCCTCCCTCCCCGGCAATATAAACGGCCATTTCCCCGCCTGCCACACATGCGCCACCAGCTCTGCCTGAGGAAATTCACGACGCAAAGCATCCGCCAGCGGAATAGGAGCACAGCCGTCATAATCCGTGGTCCCATTCCGGTAAGCTTCCACCGAGATCACCCGGTAGATACGGTCCCGGTTGGTATGCCAGGTGTCTACGCTCAGCTCATACCGGATAAGCAAAAAGATCAGCAGGCTAACGGCAATCCCCACAGCCAGACCGGAGATATTCAACAGGGAGAATGACTTGTTCCGCCAGAGGCTACGGAACAGCAGCCTGAAGTTGGTTTTTAACATTTGCTATGAGATTGCCAATCTTATTACAAAGAAAGGGCTAAAATTACAATTTGGTGGTTATCAATATAATACCCACATACACAAAAATAGAATTGTTCGCTTATGGTACACCGGTGTCCGCTTCGCCCGGACGCTTGCCGGTAATAAGCGCCACCACCCTGAGATGCTTTTCCATTTCTATTCCGGTGAATTGCTCCAATCTTTTCTCTATTTTGTTCACCATCAAACAGGTAATGATGATCTGTGATCCATCGTTCAAAATGATCCTGACATACCGGTAAGATTCAAATGAGTACACCCCCGTGCCGCGGCCATAAGAAACATAATAATGCAACGAGTGGATGCCATCAAAGGAATATTCCCGCGAGGTGCCGGACCTTCCATAACGCAAGATCCTCTTTTCTGTATCAATGGTCAGTACACATTTCCAATTCTTAATTAAATATTGAATATGCACTACAATAGTTGGAAGAATATCTATTAAGAACAGGAAAGCAAATACATAGTACAACAGCCTGGTAGGGACGTCCCAGCCAAAATAATAAATATATGCCCCGGCCAAAATTGAATTTTTAACTATTAATAAGCTTAAAAGTATGAGTTGCTGTTTAAGGGTTACTGTAAATGATTGCGTTGTTGTCATACATTTAATTACAAACTTAAATTGATACCTGCCGGTCAATGTGGCATCCATCCCGACCGCAATGCATTTTCATAATTGCTTATTCCTTCGGTCAGTTTGTTGACATATGGCTTACCTACCTCGTCATAGAACGTCTCAGTCACAGAAAATGAAACGCCTATCAGAATTCCCAAAAGTGTACCTACCGGCCCTGCTTCGCTTCCCATAATTGCGCCATATATGATAGGGGTAGCCACCGCAAGAGATGTTCCTGTAACGCGGTAAGCCAGCCGCTGTCCGCTGATCTCACCTTCGCTATACTTGTGGACATTTATGGCAATATCCAGGAGTCCTCCGGCAGTGCCGGCGATACCAAAAGCTTTTGTAAGCTTCGCATAGGCGCCTGCAGTTGAAAAGATCTTAATGATCCCTTTTGAGGTCTTTATCGTAATGAGTCCTTTAGCGAGAAGATTATGGACAGCAGGAGCACGTTCGGCATATTCGAAAGCAACTTCCAGGTAATGCCCTTTTTCTAAGATGTCCTTGATCTTTTCCGCATTCTCCTCAGTCATCCCCAGAACACCTGCCTTTTCTTTCTTTTCTTCTGTTTTCTTCTGTTCGCCCTTCTTTCCACCGCCTTTCCCGGGATCCTGCTCTTGATCATTGCCCGCGATGTACTGTTCCTGCAGAGATTTGAATGCCTCGACCGCATCATCCCCGGTTATAATGGTCGATTCTCCTACTGTCCTTACTTTCATTCCATCAGGATCGATAAATCTTATGGGGTTGTCATATGTATAATTGTACGGGCTCCACCTCCTTGACAGATCACAGACAGGATCGATGCCATGCCAAACCCCCAATTGAGGATCCTGCATTCTCGCTCCAAAATCATACTCCTCCAATCCGCTGCCGTCACTAAACTCCTGGTTCTGCAGCTCCTTTCCATTATACAGAAATTTGTTTTTCGGATAGGGAGACTTCAACGCCTTGTCGCTGATCCCCGCCATGGTAAGCCCATACGGATAGTAGTGGTTCTCCTCCAGCATGGGACCGCTGTAAGTCTTGACACTTAAGTTATCAAAAAATACATCCCACCCCGGGGTCGCATTACTCACGTAAATGTACAAATATCCTGACTTCGGCATCGCAACCCCTGACATGGCCAGCGGCGTCTGTAGCGCCCCGCCGGACGTGGTGCCATAATTATTCACCTGCAAAGCTCCGCTGCCGGCCGGTACATAATTGAACTGGTTATCCAGCAGGATCCAGTTCAGGTAGGCATTGGGCTTGCCGGTAGTCGTCCCGTTACCGGAATTGATGAAGCTGTTCAACGCACCTGGCAATGGACTCGATCCCCCCGTCAGCTCAGTATAGGACCCATGCATCCCTCCGCTCACCGAGACGATCCCGCTGGCCAGGGAGCTGATCAGGTCTGTCGGAGAGAGTTTCTGCCCATTCGCCGCCCCTACATTATTGTAGTAATAGTTGACGCCGATATCCACCTTATCCCCGCTCATCACCTTCAGGATAATGGCAGGTCCCACCTTGGGGCCATTCCCATTCAGCCGGGAAATGCTGTCATTCGGATTGGTCACAGATACGTCTGCCGGGTAGCCCGCAGCAGCAGTCCTGGCCACGCTGGTAGCCGGAATATTATAGAACAAAGCGTTCTCCGTAGCCCGGTAGGCTGCCTCCATAGAGGCCAGGTATTTAGTCGTATCCTTCTGCTGAGTGAGCACGATCCGGGTATTGCCCAGGTGGTCCTTCTCAAAGAGATCGTATTCCCAGCCATAGGCTGTCGTTCCATTCTGATATTTATGGAAAGCCCAGCGGGCCCGGCCTTCTTCCAGGCTCAGAAACTGCAGGGTATCTATCCCTCCTCCCGGACTGGTGATGGTGTCGGTCTGCTGATAGACGAACCCATCCATGTAAAGCGTGGATGTGGAATGCCGGGAGATGCTGTCTGTCACCATCTTTTTCAACCTGATGCCGGAGGCATCATAGACATACTGGATATTGCCCTTGCCCGTCATATGCACCAGCTGGGGAAGGTTCAGGTAATTATAGCTGATCTGATCCACTGCCTTGTTGTTATCCTGGGTCAGACTGCCATTGCCATCGTACGCATAATCCGATGTGGGTACCCCTGGCGTTTTAGATCCTGTGTAATGGAAATCTCCCAGGCTGGAATTCGGATCATTGGCCCCGTCGGTAACCCCGGTTAACTTATTGCTGTTCGACAGGTAAGAATAAGTGAGATCGTCGATCAACGTCGATCCTCCTACTTTAAAGCCTTTTTGTTTCATGGAGAGGATATTCCCATTGGCATCATAGCTCAGACCACTCACCGAGAAGTCGATGGTCCCATTATCCCAGGAGCTGCCGCTGGTGTTCTGCAGAAAAGCTGCTCCCGTCAGGCGGTTGGCATTGTCATAAGTGAAGTCATATTTCCGGCCTACCCCATCCCCCGCGCTCTTCCAAACCGTTCCGGCAATATTGCCATTCCTCTCATAACCGAGCTCCATCCCAAAATAATGGTTAGTGGTCCCGCCGACATAATTTTTGTTAATGCTCGTGAGCCAGCCGCGGATGTTGTAGTCATAGATCAAACTGTCGATAGCCGACCCCCCATTACTTCCCAGGTATTTACCCCGCACTTGTCCCAGCTCATTGTACTGAATACTGTCGAGCAGCTGATCGGAAGCCGCATTGTCGATGTTCTTCCACATATGTTTCAGTCGGAAGGATGGATCATAGTCCATTTTGGTCAGCACATTATGCGTCTGGACCGTATTACCGTTCTTTCTGTGGTTAAAAAAGGTCCGCAATGGCTTGCCGCTGAAGTCATACTGGGTGGACATCACATCCGTTGCAGCGGTATAATTCACCTTTTGGGTTTGGATCACCCGGCCCCGGTCGTCATAGATTGGCATGTTGTACAAATAATTGTTCGTCGACCCTACCACCTTGCTGATGTTGCCCGTCACCATCCCCCTTGTCATTGGATAAGCCGTCACCGGCATCGCATAAGTTGGTGAGGTATTATAGGTGGTAATAAAATAGCTGGGATTATTTGTGTAGGTGGTGTTCAGGGATGCATTGAGCCCCGAGGCAGCCCCCGCTCCGCTCACCCAGCTATAATCGTCGTAAAAAGTAGCTGTCAGTATCTCGTTGGCATATGCGCTCAGGTTCGGATAGGATGTACTTACTGCCGCGAGGTTTTGATGATAAGCCAGGTTATTGCAGTTCAAGGGATCGGTGATCAATCCTGTAGAATCCGGCCGGTCCAATCCATCATACCGGATGAACTGCCATTTCTGCTGACTACGAAGGACAGAATCCTGGACCAGGACGAGCCGGTCAAGTGCATCATACACCATCCGGACCTCCCCTGCCCCCGGGACTTTCCTGATCACCTGCCTGTTGCGATAATCAAATTCATACCGGAAACAGAGCTCGCTTACTACCTGACTGCCGCCTGTAGCCGCTAAATTCCAGGAATTCGCAAGCAACCACTCCACTGCTTTTGGCTGGATGACAAACCGCAGGTCGCTCATTTCATCATACACATAATAGGTACACAGCCACCCCACATGGGCAGTCCCGGGGGAGGATGCCAGCTGCACTTTCTTCAACACTATATGACCTAAATAATCCTTGTACTCCACTACCTGATGGTTCTGTTCGTCTGTAACAATATTCCTGAACAGCTGCCCCGGTCCATATGAGCCTGCATTCACCGGCAGGCTGCCCTGTGCAGCAGCGATCGTCCATTGTTGGACACTATCATAGGAGCTGTTGGTCTGGTAGTTATTCGTAACTCCCCGGCCCCCTCCTATCCAGCTATTCCCCGGCGCATAGCTCGTCAGGACCCGGGTTAAAGGAGAAGCTTCAAAAGCTGTCTGTCCGTAGTAGTATTGCTCCGTGGGGAATTGCGCGCCATTGAAATTATATTCCTCTCCTATGGCATTGGGTTTATAATTGCCGTCTGCGGAAGGAGCGACATACGGCAGGTATTTGATCGTCTCCCTGCCAAAGGGGTCGTATACCTGCAAGCTCACCATGTCGTTACCCAACGGGCTGGCCTGTTTGACAACTGATTGGATCGACCTGCCCAATCCGTCGAAATAGGTGGTGTGCTGCTGAACATCCACGGCACTGGTCAACCCGGCAGCCGTAGCCACATCCGTAACGCCCGGCCGGGACAGGGACCTGATCCGGATATAATTCAGACTGGAAGGTGGCGTTCCAATGGTGATCTGACAGGTGTTGGTATTCACAATCTCCGATCCGCAGCTCACCTGCACCCGGTAGAATATACTACTGCCGGGAATCCCGGGACTAAAGCTTAACCCGCTCACCCCCATGTTGTTCCAGGTATTGCCGCCATCCGTGGAGCTTTGCCACAGATAACCATATCCACCACTACAAGACCCGCCCGTGGCCGGGCTGGCTGTGATCACGCCCGGACTTGTCCCCGGCGCCAGCGTGATACCCGCGGGCGTCAGGATGCCCGCTACCAGTTGCGGACTGACCGTCACCAGCACGGAGGAAGAGACAGCGCTTATCCCATTACTGTTAACGATGACACGGTAGTACAAGGAGCTGGTGAGCGCAGGAGGGCTATAGCTGGCGGCATTCGGCCCGACATTGGTGGGATTAGTGAAACTGTTATCCGGCGAGCTCTGCCATTGATAGGAATAACTGCCGTTACCACCCGAAGTACCCGATACAGTCAGCGTGGCAGGCGCTGTATTGTAACTGATCGCCTGGCCGGAAGGACTGATCGTCCCGCTTGCCACCGGCTGATAGACGACTACCTGCGCCACATTGGAATAGGCGGTTGCCCCTCCACTGGTATTCGTCAGCCTTTTATACCAGGTGGTTGCCTGCAGGTTCCCGGGAGAATAATTCTGGCTCGTAATCCCTGTGCTGCTCCAGTTGGCATTATCCGTAGAGCTATACCACAGATAGTTATAGGCCACCGCATTACAGCTGCCTCCGCCGGCCGCCGAACAATTGATCGTGGCAGGCGTATTATTATAGTTGATCGACTGGGAAGTGTTGGAAACAGTCCCCGGGTCTAAAGCCGGCGCCAGGACAGTAACAGTCGCCGCAGATGAGGTCACCTTATAATCGAAAGAGGTTACGATCACATGATAATACATGATCCCCCCGGAAGAGCCACCGGGAGGCGCATACGTGCTGGATACCGCCCCGCTGACGGGGGTCCAGGTAGCCCCATTCGGCGAGCTCTCCCATTGATAGGAATAGGTGCCATCTCCACCCGAAGGGCTGCTGGCCGAAAGGGTGCCCGCATTCCCGCTGTTACAGGCCACAGATTGAGAAGAAGGGCTGACGCTGATATTATTCAGCAAGGCGGGAACCACCGTAACTGTCACCATACTGTTAGTGGTACAGCATTGAGTCGACGCTCTTATTGTTATCGTGGTCAGACTTAAAACAGAAGGCATGGTTACAGTGATTATATCCTCACTCGAGCAGGTACAGCCGCCCGGAGGAATAAGAGGTCTCGCTGTAACAGGACCGGCAGCAGGCTTTGCGGCAACAGGAGGCAGGCCGCAGGACCCGCCTTGGGTATAGCTGCCCAAGCTCACCTGCCAGCAAATACCGTCACCATAACGACAGTCAGTGTTAGTAGTAAAAGAATAGCATTTTTTACTCAGGGCATCCGCCTTGGTGGTGCCCGTTATATACTGGCTAAAACCCTGCAACGCCCCCAGCATCCCTACTGCCACTCCCATCAGGAAAATAATTCTTTTCGACATAGCGTGTTAGTTTAAGGTGGTTTATTGTCCCTGATAATGGTATTCAAATGTTTTAAGGATATTCCCGTCCTGGTCCCTGGTATTATTCAACCTGCCCAACCCGTCATAATTGTAATAGGTGATCCGGTGATTCATATCACATTGACTGGTCACACCGACAAGGGGAGAATAGGTGAAAGTGGTCATCTGCGCTCCCGCAGGGAACAGCCGGAGCTCATCAATATTAGCTGTGCCGGTGATCGTAATGACACCGCTGGAAGGCATTGCTATCTTATGCTCGTATACCGTCCACCCGTTGAAGGATCTCCCCGCAACACCTGCTGTTCCATTCACCTGCGCCGGCGAACCTTTACTCCAATAGCTCACCACATATGTTTTGGCAGGATCCAAAGCCCCAATGGACACGTTATTGTTCAACAGCGGGTAGACTTTATTGCCGGTAGGCGATGTGGCATCGTTCGTGGGACTTCCGCTATATGTCCAGTTGCCTTTAAGATCATCTTCAAAAGAAGTATAGGCCACATCCGCGTATGATGCGTTCAGCACCTGCGCTATCGGATAATTCCAGGAATATCCATAGACATACGCATAATGAAAACCGCCAGTCTTATTCTGGTCGAGTATGTTACTGTTCGCATCATATTTGTTTATCCCGAGCCTTGGCTCCAAAGACTGATTCCGGAAGCTTTCCGCAATACTTTCCTGGTTGACCTGCCCGTTGTCAAATGTCCTATAATTGAACCTTGTCGTTTTAAGGATATTCTGATCCTTTAATTCGGTCTTTTCCAGGGTTATTAAATAGCGGTTTTGGCCTTTAAGAGAAGATATTGCATTTAACTGGCCCGTTGTAAGCCCACTCATCTGACTTTCATCACCCGGATGCTTGTAAGTGGTGGTCAGGATGTTGCTGGTAGCGCCCTTGTTCTTATAATTTTCCTGGACCAGCAATTGCAAATTGCTGTTATAGCTGAAATTCTTTTCCAGCCATACACCGTCCTGGTAGGTGGATTGCTTTGTCAGCTGCGCAAATCCCATCCTTACAGGTCCATACCACCATGAATAGTACATGGGGAAGTTATTGGGGTCCCAGGGACATTCCGTAACTGACGGGCCTCCTGGAGAGATGGCATAATTACAGAGCGTATTCCCCTTGCTGACCCTGATGGAGTTGACGCTGCTATCACTATAACCATACTCATAGAGGTCCTGCTTAACCAAAACCCCGGCCTGGTTGTAAACACTCACATCATAAGGGAGGCCTGTTCTATGCGAATTTGATACAGGGTATCCGTATGGCTTTTGATCATTGACAATATCAGGGGATTCATATTGAGAATAGAACTTCGAGACCGTCCTTCCATTTCCGGTCTCAAAAGCCGTCACTTCCCGATAGCCGATAAAGCTGCCGTTTGTTTCACCGAAGATCACGTTCCCTGATCCGACAAGATTGATGAAAAGGCACGTAGCGCTGTTGCCATCACTACAACTTCCCAGGTTCGTTCCACCGTCTGTGTAGCGTACCTCTCCATTGATCACACCGCTTGACATATTGGTTGCGGCCGCGATATACTGATATTTTGTCACCCTTGGCTGCGTTGAAAAATTATCATAATGCCTTATTTCCTTTACCCTTAACCCGCCCGCTTTTTTATACACCACCGGCTGCGTAAGGTCCGGCGCCTTATAGTTGATATAAATACTTATATAATCATAGGCATTGGCCGGGTTAAGACCGGTGCGGTCAGCTTCTGTCACCAACCTGTACTGCCCAGGTGTATAGGCATCCTGCTTGCTATAATTGACAGTGACACCGGGGCCTGCAGGTCCCTGGAGATACCCCAGGAGCTGATCGTATTGACTGGTGATCGTATTCCACTTGTAAATATGCGCTTTGGGGAGATAAGCGCCACCCAAACAGAAATAGTTGCCGTCGCTGCCTGTGCAGGAAAAGGAGGCGCTGCTGATAGAAATAAATACGGGCACCTGGTCAGTGGCATTGCCAGGTATCGTAAAGTCTGTTGTACTTGTTTGCCAGGTAGACACCGGTCCGTTACCAATGGATGTTGCCATCTGCGTCATATCCTTCACCTGGTACTGGCCCTGGGATGCAACCGTGGCATTCTGAACATAGCTGTAATCGTGCCCTTCATAATCCAGCTCGGTCCTCCCACCCGTGGGATAAATTATTTTTTCAAGGACCTGCGCCTTTCCGTAGTTAACGTCAGGCGATCTGTCCGCCCCATTGAAAACAAAAGGAATAGCGCTCAGCGTATTGACATAGGAAGGCAGTAGGGTCGTATTGCTCTTGCCATTAAAATATCCCCATGCGTCAACCGACTTGGAAGTCCTGTCCGGAAGGCTGGTGCCGTTGTAGGTGAATTGGTGAGGGGGTTCTGTGCTGCCGTCCGCACCGAATTTTTGAATGCTTTGCAGCATGAGCCTGTTGCCCTGATAAAAATAATTCAAGGCGTATTTTTCGACGAGATTCCCTCCATTATAAGAGAATTGAATAAAGTCCAGCGTTTTATTATTGGTATTGAAAGTTTGATAAGTGCTGCTTAGGTCCTGTCTGTCATTATTTGCAATGAAATCCACCGTAATATTATTCGGATAGATCTTTACCTGATTTAACCTAAGCCCCGAGACCCAGCTCCGGTTGGCAGTGCTGCTGAAGGTTCCGAAGCTGGGCGAGCATCCACATCCTCCCGGGCCAAAAGTTGCCGACTCAATATAGATCCAATCGTAATCCAGCGTATAGCCCTGATAAGTGAGATCGATGTGCTCATTGCTGTTGTTCAGGTTCACTATTTGGGTCAAATACCATGAAGTAGTGTATACTCCCGTGGGCCTGCAGGTTCCCAAGCCTGTATACGAACTCCGGTTCAACGTTTGTTCCAGGGCGGAAAAAGTATATTGATACCCGTCCGGGGTGGTTAATTGCCATTGGGTAATGGCATTTGAGTTGGCATTTCCCTGCGCGAATGTAATCCTGACAGGCGCTTTGGAGCTGATCTTAATATTGGTTGCAGTAGACCAATCGAAAGCAAACTTTCCGGAATACCCGTTCACACTGAAATAAAATTCGTCAGGTTCCGCATCCCAGCATCCGGAGCTCATCATCGGCCAGGTGGCCTCACTTGCAGGCGCCAGTTCAGAATAAGTATGGTCCTGCCTTAATTTCAGGAACCCCTGTCCCACATCCGTATCATCAGGCAAGCCCATTGTTTTGCGGGAGATCATTCCTCCCGCATTGAGTAACCATCCCAATCCAACATAGCTCGGTATTTCATTTACCCTGTTCCCTGAGCCATGATAGCTGAGAGAAATATCGAAATTGAAATTGGGAAAGGGGGATAGCTTTTGAATGGGGATAACGACATCCGGGGTACCGGTGTATTGACTTACGGGGATGTCCGAGAATTTGAACAGCATAGCTGCCTCCGGAGAGGCAGGAGCTAAGGAAAACTTGTACTGGTCTGTTGCGGCTTGTTGGGCAAAACACCAACAGACAGCGTTGGTTAGCAGTAGGACGAGTAGTACCTTTTTAAGTGTATATCTCATAGCAAAGGGAATAAGCGCTTTGTTAAAAATTATAGTTGATCCTGAATAATATAGGTTGGGTTCGTGGCCTTTGCCCGTAGCTGAGAAAGTCCCACAGCAGCTGCAGCTTTGTCTTTTTGAATACCCGGCTCTTCATCGCCACGGTCTTGCTGATACCCAGGAGCCCGCTCCTGGTCCAGTTGTCCCAGTGGTAGAGTTGCTGTATACTGCGGAATGGCGTGGTGTAATTGTATTCGAGACCACCGCTGGCAGAAAAGCTGCCTTTTATCTTTATATCCACGAAGGAACGCAGCCCTGCTCCCTGGCTGGAAAAAGCGATATGCCGGATACCGTTACCCCAGCCCAGCTTATAGCTGACACCGATTCCGACAGTGCTCCGATCCGTGACCTTATAACCCACCGACAGCCCGAAGTCCGACACGGTGGGAAAAGCATAATTGTTCCGTGTCGTCTGAAAGTTAGTACCATATTCCAGACGTTTCCAGAATGACTTCGTTTTCTGTTCGTTAGGCTTAAAATCAGGCATGTCGATATCGCCACTGCCGCCGCCCAGCTTGCTCAATTTATCTTTATACCCATCCAGCTGCGACTGGGCCGACTGGAGATTCGCCTGCAAAGCCGCCTGGCCTCCGGCTCCCCCCGCCATCACCTGCTGATTGATCAGGGCCGCCACCTGGTCGCGGGTCTGCAATCCTGTCAGAGAAGCCGGAGAACCGTAGTTGCCTGGCAGACTGAAGAGTCCCGCCAGCTGGGAGTTCTGTTTCATAAAGGCCTGGAAAGCCGGCAGCTGGTTCAGCAGGGCAAGCGCTTTTTTAGCCAGCTTGTCCGGGTCATTCAGCATTCCTTTGTATTCCCGCACCTGCTGCGAATAATAATAGACATCCCGGTTGAGCCCCTGGTATTCTTTGCTCACGCCGGCGGGCAGACGGGTGTACTGGCTGAGTAGCTGCTTGATTTGCTCTTTCCGGTCGCGAATGAATTGTTTCACCTGGTCAGCGTCCTCCATTTTCGCCTGTAGGGCTTGCAGTTGCCGCAACGAGCTGGCTGCCCCGGGCTTATCCTTTAAGAACTTTAACACCCCCTGCAAGGAATCCGCATAAGGCAGGTACTCCCCGCTGAAAGAGAGACTTTTACTACCAGTGTCGGTGCGGAGCCTTTCGGCCAGGTCGGTATAACGGCTTTGGGTGCCCGCAAATGCCCCTTTGGCCGCATTGGAGTCGAGCTTGTACAGTCTCTGCCTGATCTTCTCTTCCCGGTGAGCCATTTTCTGCAGGTATTTTTCCGTTTGACGGGTAAGGCGGTCTTCCAGGTCAGTCGTTTTCTTTTGCAGCCGTCCCAGGAAGTGAGTAGGAAGATCCGCCAGTCCGTCCGCAGATAACTTATGGCCGCCATCCTGTTGCCCCAAAGAGGCCAGTTGAATGCCCAATAGACAAGCCATCAGGATAAAGCAATATTTTCCGGGAAAGAACATATAGAGGCAGTTTGAATAAAAACGATTCCATCCCCGCCAGGACGCAGGGGTCAGATCCATCACACAGTAAATTCGGTCATGGTATACGCTTTCTAAAATGCACGGGGGTGAATAGTGAGCAGGAAGAGTAGTTTCATGGCAATCAGGTTTGTGATAAAAAATACTTGGTCAACAAGGGCAGGTATAAGTTCTCCAGAGTGCGGACTGACAGATAGAAGTTCACTACAAGATAAATGCTATTCCAGCATTAGCCAATGTCATTTAATTATTATTTCAGCTCAATAAGCGTAAATCATTATAAAATGGGAGTTCGAATATCTTCTGTTCCGGATAACGTATCAATACTGCCACCCCATCTTGATCAGCACAACACCTCCTTCATTCCCCTGTCCATAGCTGGCCGTCAATACAAACCTCTTCAAAGGACTTATCCAGATTCCGCCTCCATATCCATCATGCCACGCATCATCCTTCTCTCCTTTAAGCCAAACCCTTCCCACATCATTGAACAGCTGCAAACCGAGAGATCCCGGGAAAAGATAGGTTCTGAATTCAGCGAGCTTGATGCGCAGGTCGATATTGTGATAAAAAGATTGATCGCCCGCCCATCGGAATTTGCGGTAGCCCCGTAGGTTTTCTGTGCCGCCCAGGTACTGCGCCTGGAAGAATTCATAATTGCCAAAGGTCTTACCATAACCTACCCGGGTAGCGATGACGACATTTGCCCGGTTGTTAAAGCTCATATAGAGAGAAAGGTCGGAGTTCAGTTGGGAAAAATGATGGCTGATATCGGTAAGTCCTCCATAGCTGCCGAAATTCGTTTCCCACAATATGCCCCTGCTGGGGTTCACCTTGCTGTTCCTGTCATCCACCACAACCGTCGCCTTGCCTCCCATATAGGATTTGGACTGATACAACGTCGCCCTATCCAGCCCATTCAGCTCCGTATGGTTGATATACCTGTCCTTATTGGCTGCACTATCCAGGGAAACATACTGAAAGGCCGGTCCCGCCGCAAACTGGAACACTGAACCGACCCGCTTACGTAGTTGCAGGTCGGCATCATACTGGTTAAAACGCGCTCTGTAATAACGGATACCTTCCTTCTGGTTCTTATCATACACACTTGCATTCCCAAGTCCGAAGAAGTTGATGGTATTCTCCGGCGCCATGGCAGTGAGATGCGCCAGCAGATCCACTTTACCGATGGCATCGATAGCTTCAAAATTGTACCGGAAGATATATGCCTTGGTAGAAAGCGCATGCACAAAGGAGAAATAATGCAGCTGCTTATAAGGATCTTTATGAAAACCCTGGACGTTATACCAGAATTGTGCACCCAAAAAAAGCCCGTCGTCCGGGTTGAAGCCCACATTGATAAAAGGGGTGAGCACATTGTATTTGAATCCCAGTTTATTCACCGCATTCACCGAAGGGTCGCTGGATAGGAAGCTGCGATAGTTCCCATCTCCGCTAAAGCTGTTCTTCTCCGTGCTCAGATCATATATACGGGACTTCCCCGCTCCGGCTTCCGAAGTATTGTCGAAATGATCGTCCCCCGGTCCACCGATCATACGCACCACGATACCTCCGCCGCCATTTCCATGGACATGGAACTGATCATCTCCGCCAAGGGCATAAAGCCGGATCTCATGTGTCTCACTGCTCAGGAATGTCCTGCGAAACATCACCTTGCTCGTATCCCCACCCTTGCTTACTTTATAAACATTCACCGTCACCGTCCCATCATCGCTCCGCAGCACGTCGAAGAACTCCTTCTTATCGCTGCCATACACGCTGACCGTCTTTGCGAGGAATTTATAATAGTGCACCAGTTCGCCTTCATAATATTTCCTACGCGCCTTCAGCTTCGCAATGATCGATGCAGTGGAATACCGCTGCACAGACGCCGGCTGCAATTTCAAAGCGCCCTCGATCATCGAGTCCGTCATGACGCTCAGCACTCTTTCAGCAGCATCGCGCCAATCCTTCTCCGTCAGTTCCGTCATATAATTGTGGTCGAAGTTGCGGGCGTTGAAATTAAATGTCAAAAAATTACGGGCCTTCACCCTGAATCCTTGCAGTTGCGGCGTCACAAAGGCCGAGCCGGCTATCCAGGGTATTACCCCCGAATTGATAAAGAAAGGCTGATCCCGGTCGCGCGGCACAGGAGCAAAGGTTTTACCCTTCCCGTTATCCGTCGCCAGCCAGCGCCACTGGTCTTCATGTCTGTCGAAATCCATCACGAACATGTCCAGGCTCCTGGCCCTGAGCACCGCATGTTCATCGATAGTATTGTCGTTGTCATCTTTGATCTTCGCCTCCATGTCCGGTGTGTTGTACGTCTTCTTCCCATTCCCCGGCTCCCGTTCTTCGATAAGACAGAACAGGTTCGCAAAATCCGTCCTGAACTTACCTAGTCGCGGATCGTCAGGAACAAACACGAGCCGTGGATTGGCGTGAGGTATCTGCAGGGCCGCTGCCATCGGCGGAATAGACAGGGCCGCATAGGGATAAGAGGCGGATACCCCGTCAGTCACCAGATCCTTTACGAATGCCGTACCCTGCAGCGCCTGCGGCAATGCTTCGTCCTTGATGTATTTCTGCACACCGCGAAGCACATATTGTGTACCGTCCGCATTTTCCAGCCGCAGGGACCTTGTTTGTGTACCACCTCCTCTTTGTAAGGGTTTCCATCCCGTCATATCGAATACAGGCACCCGGACAGGGGCCGCCCATTCCTTCCGGTAATTGCTTCCCAACAGCAGCCGATGTACCGCGCCGACCTTTGCAAACGCTGCATATCCCACTACCGTCATAGAATCGGGAAATTTTGCCACCGTTTCAGTCACAGTGACAGGAGGCGGCACAGAAGACAATTGCGCGGCATACAGTTCCTTGACTCCACCCGCAGTGCCACCGTCAGCCCCCAATTCGTAAAACTTCACCGCGCTCTTTCCGTCTTCGGTTACTTCGATCACAGCAAATCCAATCCCTTCATGCGCAAATAATGAATTCCGTCCTCGCTTCACAGGCGTCTGCTTCGAGCCCGCCCCGCTGACGATATAAAAAGTGCTGTCATGCTCCAGCAGCTGCAAAGTATGTTCATGACCCGAGACATGGATGACATTGCGGCTTCCCCTGATCACATCTTCCACCCCTCCTATCAGGTCCTTGTAGCGCGGGTTACGGGTATCCTGTACATTCCCGAATATGTTTCTGGCAAGAGGATATGCTGAGCCGATCACAGGTAAAGGCACATAAAGCCATGGCTGAAGATCCGTCAATGGAAAGATATGCTGCCTCAGGGTAAAGTACCCTCCATGCTCCCCATGCGTATAAAAAGCGTGGTGCATGGCCAGTATGATCAGCTTGTCAGGATAAGTGCTGATAATATCCTTGAGGGCCGTGATAACGCTGCTGGGATTCTTAAAAGGACAATCGGACAAAGGTCCCAGCCGCTCGTTATCCTCCTCCAGCCACCACTGGCTGTCCATGCACACCAGCACCATTTTGTCGCCTACTTTTACGTCCACCGGTCCCGGACAGCCATTCTCCGGCAGCATGGATACATTGGGAAGACCCAGGCTATTGATATAAGCCGACTGCCGCTGCACCTGTTCCAACCCTCCCGGTCTCCCTCTCTTCCAGTCATGGTTACCCGGTACGAAATATGCCCTGGCAGCCCGGCCGGCCACTACCGAAATTTGATAATCCAGCACCTTCTTCGCAGCCTCATAGCCCTTGCTCCCCGAATCGGGCATCCCCAGCGGATAGATATTGTCCCCCAGGTATACCAGCACATTGCTGCTGTCATTCCAATCTACATGTGTCTTTAGCCAATCGCAGACAGGATGGCGGCCACCCGTGAGCTCTCCCGCATCCCCTACAAGATACATCCGCTGAATGACCTTCCCGCTTTGCGCATGCACAGACATGCCTACGACCAGCGCCGTCACCAGCGGGCTAATGATTCGTACAATCTTTCTCATATTATCCAGATTGGTTATAAGTGAGCGCAATTGAACTCGTGGTCCGTTTACTGCGCGCGATTATACTTGAACAACAGCACATTGGCATCGCCGTCCCCGCCCTCATTGGAAATATACATGTTTCCCCTGGAATCGAATGCCAGCCCCTCCGGCTGCTTGAACAGGGACGGCTTCAGGGAAATGGCCGCTTTCAGCTTCCACTGCTCATTCAACACCAGCAATACTTTATTTACAGACGAAATGACATACCACTCATGGGTGATAGGATGACGGGCAAGACAGGAAGGACGGAACTTACCCCTTCGTTGCTCCTTAGGCAGGTCAATATTCGATATATCCACCGTAAAATGGGACGTCACATTCAGCCGCCCGTCCTTACCATGCAACAATTTATATACAGATACCTCATCTTTCTGATCGTCCTGCTTACAGTTCTTGCACAAGGCATACAGCGTGCCGTCGGCATCTCCATACAATCCCTCGTACTCGCCTTCCGGCAATATATTCGGATATTCCTGTACGTTCGTCAGCTTCTCCCCCCTCCGTATATCTCCCGCAGGGAAAACATACAATGAACCATCACTCCGCAATACGACAAATGTACGTCCCCCATCTATAACGGTTACGTCCTCATAATCACCCCGCTTGCCGAATTTTGTGTAGGCCGTCTTACTTTCGCCGGCTTTAAAATAATACAGCCTGCCGTCCTCGTCCTCGATGGCATACAAGCTGTCATCCTTGCCGGGAAGAAAGACAATGCCCGAGATCTCATGGAGGGCTTCGCCCATAATAAATTTCTGGGGATTCTTCAGATCATAGCCCGGAGGGGAAGCGACGGAACTGCCGCTGTCAGTGCAGGCCCAGCCGGAAAGTGCTAAAAGAAACGAGCACAGCAGAAACGAGCGAAGCGAGTTTGGCCGAAGGCCCATAATTAACGTTTTAAATAGTCAACACCAGGCCGTCAGGCCCAGCTCTTAATCAATCTAAATCAATCCAAACTCACCCCCACCCTGAACGCCCTCAACCCACTGACCCCTTGCAACTCTTCCAGCTCCAGGTATTCCAGGTCGTTATTGAGTACGCCTTTCTCCTGCAGGTATCTTACATATCCAAGATACTCCTCGGCCTCTTTTTCATTAAAATAGATCACAGCGATCTTGCCCGGCTGTGTCAGCCGTTCGTTGCTGTCGCGGATATGTACTTTATCCACCCGCTTTTTCACTACCTGGTAACGTATATTATATCCCCCTTCCACATCGAACCTCCTCTCGTCCTTACGGAAGCTGATATCGATGGGATTGGAGTGGACGAATATCAGCTGGGTAGTCACCAGCCTGCCCGGCATCTGGGGCAGCAACGCATGTGTTGCCGCAGCGATAGCAGCCATCGAGCTCAGCTGCCACAGCCGGAGATTGCGCAGATAGAGCTGGTCGAATACCTTGTCAGGTGCGATGGTTTGACCGATATAAATGTCGTATTCCACCCCGTCCGTCCTGAATTTTTCGAAATAGGAAGGATAGGTCTTCTGCAATTCCACCATGGCGGATTCCAGCTGCCGGTTGATCGTCTTATTGATCGTTTGTATGGAAAGCTCCAGGTCACGGCGGGATTTGAATGCAATCCCCTTCTCTTCATCGATAGCCTGGAGATAAGGTTCGATGATCGCCGCAGTTTCCGGCCGGCTGTTCGAGAAGTGATTGAAAAATGCATCCACCTTGTCTTTCAAAAAGGTATTCAGCTCCATTTCCTCCGCCGTCGTCAACATACCCGAGATGGCCTGCTGCCATTTCCTGCACTGGAAGATCAGCTCTTCCAGCAGTCCCATGCCGAACTGCTTCTGCAGGTTCGTCAGGGTAAATACCAGCACTTCAAACTGTGTCTCCAGGTCCTTTCTCAGCGCATTGTTCCGCTCGACCGTCGAATTGCGGATGTCGATAGCTCCATATAAGGGATACACATTCTCGAAATAGATAGTCTCGATGGCCGGCCGCTGTTCACCCCATTGCTGCTCTTTCAGATAATGCCAGGCCGCCTCATTGAATTTCCATTCCACCGCAGGCTGGATGGAAGTAAAGTTTTCTTTGATGACATTCTTTATACTCGCCTCGAACTCGTCGATATTCTTTTGCAGCAGCTGCGCCAGCAAAGGCAGCACGATATCCAGCTTGTACAGCAGCGATTGATCCAGCGCCCCCTCCTTCCGGGAAGACACTTCCAGCACGCCGGCCAGCTGCGCGTTATACCAGACAGGCAGCATGGCATAAGACTTGACCCCGCTCTTTGCAAGCGTCTTCAGGAAGAAAGCATCATCCTGCCCCGTTTCCGTAACATGCTCGTAAAACAAAGTCTTCGGCTCACGATAATATTTTTCCACCATGGACAGGTAGTTCTCTTCGGCCTCCCCGTGTTGGATGGCCGCCTCGGCCAGCACGCTGTGACAGCATATCTCGGCGGAAAAAACAGGCTTGTCGTTGATCCGTAACAGGGGCACGAGACCAAAATCGATGAACTCCTTACCCGCCAGGACACGCAGGCTGCGGATAGCCAGGTCGTAATGTGTATGCCCGTCACAGCAGTCCGGTTTCAAAATGGTATTCTTGATGGATTCCATCACATACTCCGTTGTAATGTCCGTCACCGTAATGGCCGCAAAGCCTTCAAATCGGAACATGGTGAGCGGAATGGTCTTCCAAAGAAAGTCGATGATGTCTCCCTCGTGTAAATGCTGCTCCACCTCCTCCAGGTCCAGCTTGGGCAAAGGTGCCTTGGGTATGATGTCGATAAAACGGGTGTCTACATTCAATCTGTAATAGTTCGACACCCCCGTCGATTCGTCCATAAAGGAATGTATGATCGAGCTGGCCGGGAAATAAGCATTGAAATTATACAGCCGCTTGATAAGAAAAGAATAGGTAAAATCCAGATTGATGGACTTCCTCGTCTCATTACTTTTCTTATTGACAAGGGAAGCGCGCGGCTCACCCGTCTGAGGGTCGCGCAACAGGTCATAAAAACGTTCCGTACCATAGAATATCACCGGACGCATGGGCACGCTGAGCGCCCACAAATTATCCCTTTCATCCTCGATGGCCGGGAAAAGAGTGGAATAGATCAGCTCCAGCAGATCGCCATATTCGCCCATTTCATCTGCCGTGACGGTGTCTTTACCTGCAAGCCGGTGCTCGAAATGACTGACGACGAATTCAAGATACTTCGTCTTCATCGTCTTTTCATGCATCTTCCTATCCTTCAGGAACTGGACGAATCTCCTGAAAGAAAGGCGGGAATCGAGCAATTCTCCCCCCTCAAGCTTCTCCGCTATGTTAAGTACAAAATTCTGCATAGTTATAATCTAATTATTGGCCCTTCGTGGCCAACGAACCTCCGGTTCGTTCGGTTCTCTATTTCGACGGGTAGGCCAGAGCGGCAATCATAAAAGCGAGCACGGAAACGATCAGTCCATACATAAAAACATTATAGGACAATCTCAGCCAACGGTATTTATTACCCAGGGCAATGCCTTGGAAATATACGTCCCGGATCAAGCTTCCATAAAGGAAGTCACGGTCATCCATCATTTGCAGCATACCCCCGGCATACTCCTGCAAGCTCATCTTGTAAAAATTGCCGAAGAATAGCAAATTTACTTTCTTTTCATCAAGGTCTTGCTTACTAAAAGTGCCGGGCGGTATATGGGGGCGGGTTGCAAGAATGGAAAAAATGATGGTCGCGAGATTCACCACCAACAGGATCGTAGCCGGAATAGCCAGGTTGGTATGATCCTCGATCTTGCGGAGCAACAGGCTCAGCAATACCGAAATGATAATCGAGTTCACCTGGATCATGATATGCGCCTTGCTGTCGGCCTGACTGCTAAGACGTTGGTTATTGTTCGAAGTAATACGGAAAACCGTATCGATGCCCCTCCCCGGATCCTTTTTCTTCTTCTTTTTATCCGTGTTCAACCCTTCCTGGTCATCATCTTCCCCTTCATGCTGACGCAACAATGCAGTAAGAGCGTTCGTCACCGGTGGCGCCCCCGCTTTCTCCCTCAATTTGTCCAGGTTCTCCTGCTTCTTTTCATTCAGCAGCAGACGGCAGTAGTCGGTCTGGTACCGGTGGCTCTCCAGGAGCCGGATAGTGCTCCTGCGCCATTCGTCCTTGCTGATCTTTTTGTCCGTAAGGGCTTCCATCTCCTTGCGCATCAATTTGTTCCGCTCACTGAACTGATCCGTTCCCAGGTGGAAAAGATCCGCATCGCATACAATATTTTCCAGCAGGTTAGCAGGCTTCTGCGGTATCTGCGTGGCCAGGATACACCCTCTCACACTTTGAATAGCACCCGCATCCACCCCCGTTCCCGTGAGAAAGGCAGCCGCCATTTCAGCGCCCCGCTCCTCATGACCCAATGCCCCGCCCTTGAAATAACCGGTATCATGGAACCATGCAGCCACATTTACGATAAAAAAATCACGCTCATTTAGTTGATAATGCTGGGCGATCATCCGGGCAGCTTCCACCACCTGTTCCGTATGAGTACGGTCATGATAAATAATCCTTACGTCAATATGACTGCTAAAAAAATTACGTACGTACTGTTCTGTCTGACCCAGAATGATATTGTAATCCATACCCGCGTAATTTACGCTGTTTCCATGGATTTTTTTAGTGTGCCTGCACCTTTATCAGCCTCCCCTCCGGCAGGTGCTTTCCTGACAGCCCCCTTGTATTTCGCCAGGTTGATCAACAATACGCTTACGAGTATGATAGCCAGCCCCAGGAGCTGGATAGGAGACATTTTTTCGCCCGCAAAAAAGACACCCAGCAGGACAGCTACCACCGGGTTGACATAAGCATGTGTACTTACCTGTGTGGCCGACCGCACCTGTAACAACCAGGTAAAAGCGCTGTAGCCTGCCAGCGACCCCATGGTCACCAGGTAAAAGACCGCCAGCCATGAAGACATCGTCACCTCCTGCAGATGAAAATGCGACAGCTCGCCACTCCCCCAGGTGGCAGGAATAAAGGCGACACCCGCCGCCAGCATCTGCCAGCCCGCATTCACAGCATTGGGTGTGCCCGCCGCCTTGTACTTGGAATATAAAGATCCTGCCGCCCAACAAATGGAGCTGAGCACCAGCACGCCCAGCGCAATCACCTGCCAGTGCCCTCCGACACCCTGCACCGTACCGCCATCACCCGCTTCCGGTTTTCCAAAAGAATGCAGCAAACGCTCACCAAACAAAAGGATGACCCCCGCAACGCCGATCAACAGTCCAATGATCGTCTCCCGGCTGCGGAAATTTTCCTTCCATTTACTCCTGTCCAGCAATACGAACCAGATAGGACCACCCGCCAGCAGGATGGCCGCCAGTGAACTGGCCAGGTACTGTTCACTCCATATTAATCCCCCATTTCCAAGGAACAGCAGCAACAGGCCGCTTATAAGAGCAGGGCGTATATACTTCCAGGAAAATATCTTCTGTTTGGTCACCACACACCACAACAGCATCAGGATGCCCGCCAGCAGAAAACGCATACATCCCACCAGCATGGGTGGAATATGCGCAACGGCCATGCGGATAAAGAAATAGGTGGAACCCCAAACGATATACAGGATGGTGAAGGCGATAACTACCTGGACGGTAGAGGCAGGTCTGTTGGCAACAGGAGACATAACACTATTTTTTAGCTGTCGGGATCTGTAATTTCTGTTCTTCTTTCACGGTTTCGAGTACGATGGTGGTTTTCGTGGACTGGATGGTGCCGATGCCCGCAAACTCATTTCGCATCAGTGCGATGAGCGAGGCCGAATCTGCTACGCGCACCTTCACCAGGAAACAATCCTCCCCCGCAATATGATGCACCTCCTGCACTTCAGGGATCTTCGCCAGAGAAGCCCCCGTAGTACTGCATCCCAGACCATCCGAGCTCTTGATGAAGATAAAAGCCAGCAGCTTCTGCTCCACGGCAGCGGGATCGATACTGGTGGTATAGTGACGAATTACTTTTTTCTGCTCGAGCTTCTTTACACGCTCCAGCACCGCCGACGGAGCCATGTCCAGCCGCTTGGCCATATCCACGTTCGGGATACGGGCATTCTCCTGCATCAGCTGCAGGATACGCAGATCGGTGCTATCCAAAGCGAATTCCATAATTACTTTTGGCAAAGTTAGCTATTTTCAGAATAAAATACAGAAACAGGAATAAAAAATAGAATTTTATTCGACAGCAGTAGAAGTAACCGAACCCATCTTTTTAAACAACGCCCGTCCGGGTTTTATCTTCCTCCTTGTATTGAGATAGTGTATCACCTTGTGTTCCAGCCAGTGATGCAGCGGCAGCAGCAGGGCCGCCAGGAATATCTTGATCAGCAGCACCTTCCAGGGCTCGCCATGCGTCCACTCGTGTATCTGCTTGTCAGCCAGGAGAATGATAAACTCGAAGAGGAATATAAAAGAGAAAAAACCCAGGGCCCGGATGGTCCGGGGGGATACCATAAAAAATCCCAGCATTACCAGCACGATAAACAAGGCAGCAAGCCCCGCCGTAAGACCCATATACTGGATGTTGTGTCTCCGCAGCGTCTTCTCCTCCTCTTCTTTGGCCAGCCGCTCCCGGCGCCGGTTGTCATTGTCCACTTCCAGCTTTAGCAGATCCGCATCCTTGGCAAGATTGCGGAGGCTATCCTTATATTGGTTGTACTCCGTATTATAAGTATAGGCAGTTTTGAAATCCCCCATTTTACCATACAAAGTGTCCAGGTTCTTTGCCGCATTCTCCAGCACCTCGATATCCTTGATCTCCTGCCCCAGCGTACGGGCCTTCAGATAATATTGAATGGCCACCGGATAGTCTGCTTTCAGCTTGTATAATTCCCCCAGCTCACAATAGAAATTATTTTTCCGGAGTGGACCGGCCCTCTTCTCGATCTCCGGCTCCGCCTTTTTGAAATAATAAGCCGCCGAGTCGAACTTATGCAGTTGTGTATAGATATACCCATATCCTTCATCGAGAAAAAAATGCATCCCCGAAGTCTGGAAAAAGCTCAGCACATCCGCATGGCTGTTAAGATAGTCCATGCCCTTTTGCATTTCCCCCGTGCCGAAATACAGGTTGGCGATATTGATATAGGGATTGAACTTATAGCCGTTGTATTGCAGCGAATCCGCCAGGACAATGGACTTTTCGAACATGGAAAGCGCCAGGTCCGCCTGCTTTTTCACCGAGAACATTTTACCCACATTGTCATAATCGTCCAGCAGCGCGTAGCGGTTCCCCGTCCTCTTATGAATAGCCATGATCTTCATATAATAGTCGATGGCCTTATCGTATTCCTCGATCGATGCATAAAATCCGCCGACGGCCGTATAAGCCAACGTCAGCAGCTCATCCTTCTCCGACAACTCTGCAATATTCAAGGCATCCAGGAAATTGCGAAAAGCCAGCAGCTTTTCATTCCTGTACTGGTAGGTATTTCCTATGGAATTGTAGGAAGACACTTTCAGGGAATCATCGCGGGAAGCGCTGGCGATGGAAAGAGCCAGGTTGTTGTAATTCAGCGCCTGCGTATAATCTCCCTTCATTCTCGCTGCCCGGGCCATCCCGTTGTACGCAAAACCCAGCTCTTCATCCAGGTCGTTCTCCCGGGCCACTTTTTCCGCATGCTGAAAGCAATCCATGGCCGGCGAAAGATTCTCCGCCAGAGCCGCCCAGTTCAGAAGAGCATTGCCCGCCTGCACCCAGGTCCTCGCTATCAGCCGCCTGTCACGGCTAAGCTCCGCGATCTCTATCGCCTGGTCGCTATAGGTCTTGGAAAGCGTATTGCCCAGACCGGCATAATAGTTGGAAAGTTCCACCAGCGCATGTACTTTATCTCCATCCGTATGAGCAGCGGCAACCCCTTTTTGCAGACTGTCCAGGATATGGTCGTTTTGGGCTTGTAAAACACAGGTATACATCAGCAGCAAGCCAAGGATCAGGCTTCTTCTCATAAGTGATTACTTTGCCTTAAAAGTACTCCAAAACAATGAGACGGATTTGCGGCCCACAACACATTGTGAAAAACAAAATATCACCTGTCTGTCAAAAAATCATTGACAAACGTTAAAAATCATCCGTATAAGACAATTCACTTAGATTCCTTGGTGGGGATCAATAGCTCCCGGATATCGACATCCAATGCTAAAGCCATCTCCCGGAGAAGCCTTAAAGTAGGTTGGAATTCATTGTTACAAATGCGCGTAACACTGTTGGGCGCAACACCGACCCTGGTCGCCAGCTCTTTATGCGACATATCTTTTTCGGCGAGGACTGCTTTAATTCTGTTTATTTTGATCTTTTGTTCCATTTCTCCGGCGGTTTGAGGGTAAAGCCAATTTAGGGTATTTCTTGCATAACTAACAAGCCCTAACAAAGATAAATTCCTAAGAATCAATATCTTCTAAATTAGTCAAATACGTTATAAGTATTTTTTAATCAGCACAATGTATCATAACATGATTTTTACGTATCTTACTCTTATCCAAAAAATTTGCTTACGGCTCTGCTTTTTAATCATCTGAAAAAAAGAGATTTCACGCTCTTTTGTGTCAAAGCAGCTCCGAACAGGTCATATGGCTTATAAGATTGACTGAAAATCGGTTCGCCGGCGGCAAGCTGCCGGCGCTTCATAGCAAGGTCATAACATGGAATAGGAAAGGGAACGCCTCAATTTAGGAAAAATATGTCGCATCCTGTATCCCTCCCGGCAATGGAATGTCCAGATCCGCAAAATCTTTACTTTCGTCAAGTGCAAACACCGCGCAAGCCCCTCCTTGCCGGCGAAATAATATTTTTCCCCACACAGCGCTTATCCAACACCGTTGTACCCCTTTCATCCATAAACCATCCTTCCCAAGTCACGATCAGGCCACGCCTCCGGGGCTTCCCCTACCCCTAAAAATATATTTTTAAAAACAAAAAAATAAATGTTATTTTGACAGGAATTACGCCATATGGGAAAAGATCAATATGTTATAGGGGTCGACTACGGTACGGATTCCGTCCGTTCCATCATCGTAGATACACACAACGGCCAGGAGATCGCCTCTTCTGTATTTTATTATCCCCGCTGGAAGGACGGCCTTTACTGCAATCCCAATAGCAACCAGTTCAGACAACATCCGCTGGATTATGTCGAAGGGCTCGAGACGACCATCCTCGCCTGTCTGAAACAGGCAGGTCCTGCGACGGCAGCCGGCGTAACGGCCATTTCCGTCGATACGACAGGTTCTACCCCCGTAGCCGTGGACGAGACGGGCACCCCCCTGGGGCTGCTGCCGGGATTTGAGAACAACCCGAACGCCCTCTTCATCCTCTGGAAGGACCACACCTCCGTAAAAGAGGCAGCCGCGATCAACGCCCATGCAAAAAAATTTCCTGTCAACTATTTACAGTTCGTCGGAGGCGTTTATTCCTCCGAATGGTTCTGGGCAAAGCTGCTGCATATATTAAAGGAAGATCCCCAGGTGAGAAAAGCCTGCTATTCCTGGGTGGAGCATTGTGATTGGATCCCTTTCCTGCTGACAGGAGGCAAAAAAGTATCCGACATGCGCCGGGGCGTCTGCTCTGCAGGACATAAAGCCCTCTGGGCAAAGGACTTTGGTCCCGGTGGTCTGCCGCCCGACGACTTCTTCTCCTCGCTCGACCCTTTACTCAAAGGCTTCACCTCCCGTCTTTTTACCAATACCTATACCGCCGACCAGGCCGCCGGCCACCTCTCGAAAGAATGGGCCCAACGCCTCGGCTTGTCCGAAGACGTCATCATCGGCGTCGGCGCCTTCGACGCACATATGGGCGCCGTGGGAGGACAGATCGAACCCTACCACCTCAGCAAGGTGATGGGCACTTCCACCTGCGATATGCTGGTCGCCCCCACACACGAGGTCGAAGGCCGCCTGGTAAAAGGCATCTGCGGACAGGTCCCCGGCTCCGTGATCCCCGGCATGATGGGGATGGAGGCAGGTCAATCCGCCTTTGGCGATGCCTATGCCTGGTTTAAAAATATCTTGTCCTGGCCTCTGCAAATGATAGGACAATCCTCCGATGCGATCATCCCCGAGCTGAGCCGTCACGCGGCCGCCTTACCGCTCTCCACAGAGGACGAGCTGGCCGTCGATTGGTTCAACGGCCGCCGGACACCCGATGCCAACCAGGAATTGAAGGGCGCCCTCACCGGCTTAAGCCTGGGTACCGACGCTCCCCGCATGTTCCGCGCCATTGTCGAATCCACCTGCTTCGGCGCAAGAGCCATCGTAGACAGGTTCAATACAGAAGGCGTCCCCGTAAAAGGATTGATAGGTCTTGGCGGCGTCGCCAAAAAATCTCCCTTTATCATGCAAATGATGGCCGACGTCATGGATATGCCTATTCGTATCCACCGCAGCGAACAGACCTGCGCACTGGGCGCCGCCATGTTCGCCGCCACAGCCGCCGGCGTCTATCAAAAGGTGGAAGACGCCATGGCCGCCATGGGACAAGGCTTCGATGCAGAATATAAACCCGATCCCAAAAAAGTACCCGTATACGCAGAACGCTTCAGCCGGTACAAAAAACTCGGTCAATTTATCGAAACCAATACACATCATGAGTAAATATAAAGATATACAGGAGTCCGCCTACGAAGCGAATATGCAGCTGCCCAGGCTGGGACTGGTGCTCTTTACCTTTGGTAACGTCAGCGCAGCCGATCGCGACCTGGGCGTCTTTGCCATCAAACCCAGCGGCGTCCCTTACGAAGACCTGTCTCCCGAAAAAATGGTCATCGTAGACTTCGATGGTAAGACCGTAAAAGGCAAGCTCCGCCCCTCTTCCGATACCCTTACTCATGCCGTCCTCTACAAACACTGGGAGAAGATAGGCGGTATCGTACATACCCATTCCACCTATGCAACATCCTGGGCACACGCACAGAGAGATATACCCATTTTCGGAACTACCCACGCAGACCATTGCACCGTGGATATCCCCTGCGCACCACCCATGGACGACCAGATGATAGAAGGAGACTATGAATATCAGACGGGCTTCCAGATCATCAATGCCCTGCAGGCAAAAGGACTCAGCTATGAAGAGATAGAAATGATCCTCGTAGGCAATCATGCTCCCTTCACCTGGGGCAAGACACCCGCAAAAGCCGTGTACAACAGCGCAGTGCTGGAGAGCATCGCACAGATGGCCTACCTGACGGAACAGATTCGCACCGACACCCCTCGCCTGAAAGACTCCCTCATCAAAAAACATTACGAACGTAAACACGGCCCCAACTCCTATTACGGACAATAACAGAACAAGCCGGAGGCTCGTAGTCCGAAGGACAAACATCAATTAATAACAACACATCATGGATTTAAAAACTTTTGAGGTCTGGTTTGTCACAGGCAGCCAGCATTTATACGGAGAAGAAACCTTAAAACAAGTCGCGGAACATTCGAAGATCATTGCAAAAGCGCTGAACGACGCCCCGCAAATACCTGTAAAGGTTGTATTCAAGCCTACAGTAAAAACGCCCGACGAGATATATCACCTCTGCGTAGAGGCCAACACAGCTAAGGATTGCATCGGCATCATCGCCTGGATGCATACCTTCTCACCCGCCAAGATGTGGATCGGCGGTCTTAAAGTGTTGCAAAAGCCCCTCGTCCACCTGCACACCCAATTCAACAGGGACATCCCCTGGGGACAGATAGATATGGATTTCATGAACCTGAACCAGAGCGCCCACGGCGACAGGGAGTTCGGGTTCATCATGAGCCGGATGCGTCTCAACAGAAAGGTCATCACAGGCCACTGGCAGGACCCCGAAGTATTGGAAAGCCTCAACGCCTGGACCCGCTCCGCCGCCGGCTGGCACGACTGGCAGGGCGCCCGCTTCGTACGCTTTGGCGACAACATGCGCCAGGTAGCCGTTACAGAAGGCGATAAGGTCGAGGCTGAATTGAAATTCGGTTACTCCGTCAACACTTATGGCATCGGCGATCTCGTAAAAGTTATAGGAGAGGTCACCGACGCTTCCGTCGATAAGCTCGTAAAAGAATACGACGAAAGATACACCCTTGCCGAATCCCTTCGTAAAGGCGGCGCACAGCACGCTTCCCTCAAAGAAGCCGCCCGCATCGAGCTGGGCATCCGCGCCTTCCTGGAAAATGGCGGCTTCAAGGGCTTTACCGATACCTTCGAAGACCTTCACGGCATGTCCCAGCTTCCCGGTATTGCCGCCCAGCGCCTGATGGGCAGCGGCTATGGGTTCGCGGGAGAAGGCGACTGGAAGACAGCCGCGCTGGTAAGAGCTATGAAAGTAATGGGTCACGGACTGCCCGGCGGCAACTCCTTCATGGAAGATTATACCTATCATTTCGACCCCGACAACAGCCTCGTTCTCGGCGCCCATATGCTCGAGATCTGTGAATCCATCGCAGAAGGCAAACCCTCATGTGAGGTCCATCCTTTAGGCATCGGCGGCAAAGCCGATCCTGTCCGGCTGGTGTTCAATGCTCCCGGAGGGCCGGCTATCAACGCTTCTATTATTGACATGGGTAACCGCTTCCGTTTGCTGGTGAATGAAGTGATCGCCGTACCACCGATCCAAAGCCTGCCCAAATTGCCTGTGGCCCGCGTGCTCTGGAAACCCTATCCCGACATGAAAACAGGATGCACCGCCTGGATATACGCCGGCGGCGCCCATCACACCTGCTACAGCCAAAACCTGACAGCCGAACACCTGCAAAACTTTGCAGACATGGCCGGCATCGAGTTCGCGCTCATCGGTAAAAAAACAGACCTCTACCAGTTCCGCAATGAGTTGCGCTGGAATGAAGCCTACTATCAGATCAACAGATAAAACAACCCCTCAATCACAGCCATATGAACAAGAATCTCGTCTTTGCCGATTATGTCGTCTTTGTGATCTACTTCGTCATCGTCGCCTCCTACGGCGTCTGGATCTATCGACGGAAAAAGAAGGCCGTCATGGACACCAAGGACTTCTTCCTCGCGGAAGGCTCATTGACCTGGTGGGCCATCGGCGCCTCGCTGATCGCATCCAACATATCCGCGGAACAGTTCATCGGCATGAGCGGGGAAGGATTCTTTGCAGGCATTGCCGTAGCCGCCTACGAGTGGATCGCAGCTATTGCGCTCATTATTATTGCCGTATGGTTCATCCCCGTATATCTGAAGAATAAGATATACACCATGCCGCAGTTCCTGAAGACACGCTATAACGAGACCGTGGCGATCATCATGGCGGTATTCTGGCTGTTATTGTATGTTTTTGTAAACCTCACCTCCATCCTCTACCTGGGCGCGATTGCCATCAACGGCCTGGTGGGAGGCGATAATCTCCATGCGATCATGATCGGGCTGGCCATCTTCTCCCTGATCATTACCCTCGGCGGGATGAAGGTCATCGGCTTCACCGATGTGATACAAGTGGGCGTCCTTATCATCGGCGGTCTCGCCACTACCTATCTGGCGCTGACGGTAGTCTCCGAAAGATTTGGTCTCGGCAGCAGCGCCCTCGCCGGCTTCAAAGCGCTGATGAGCAATGCACCCGAGCATTTCAAAATGATCTTTCATAAACCCACCGCCGCCAGCCCACAGCTGGAAATAGATAAATACCTCGTGCTGCCCGGTATCGCCATGTATTTTGCAGGACAATGGATCGTCAACCTCAACTATTGGGGCTGTAACCAATATATTACGCAGCGAGCCCTGGGCGCCAACCTCAAGACAGCCCGCACAGGTATCCTCTTCGCAGGCTTTCTGAAACTGTTGATGCCCGTCATCGTCATGCTCCCTGGTATCGCAGCCTTTGTCCTCTATAAGAATGGACACCTCAATTTGCCGGATGGTAGAAAAGACTATGCCTATTCCGCTATCTTAGGCTTCCTTCCCTCGGGGCTAAAAGGGCTTTCCATCGCAGCGCTGACAGCTGCCATCGTTTCCTCGCTGGCAGGAAAGGTCAACAGTATCTCCACCATCTTTACCCTGGACGTCTACAAAAAATATTTTAATAAAGAAGCAGGCGAACAGAAGATGGTATGGACAGGCAGGCTGACCGTAGTCATTGCAATGATCATCGCCATTCTTTTCACCTGGAAAGACCTGCTGGGCATCAGCGGGAAAGGCGGCTTTACCTTTATCCAGCAATACACAGGCTTTATCAGCCCCGGCGTATTCGCCATGTTTATTCTCGGTATGTTCTGGAAAAGGACCACAGGCGCTGCCGCCATCGCAGGGTTGGTCACAGGCTTCGGGCTATGCATTTTCTTCAATGAGTTTGCTCCGCAGGTCTTTGGTCACGAAACCCTGCTCTATACGGCATTCCCCACCCAGGAAGAGGTCAACGGAACGCTGCAGACAGTTTGGAGGATACCCTTCCTCATCTGTATGGGCCTTGCCTTTCTCTTTACCATGATAGTCATGGTCGTCGTCAGCCTGGGAGGCCCCAGGATCAATCCCAAAGCTTTCGCCCTGGATAAGGCTATGTTCAAGGTGGCGCCTTCGACCCTCGTACTGATCATCATTACACTCGCAATCCTGATGGCACTATATGTAAAGTTCTGGTAGCTAAGTATAAATTTTCCCAAAATACATTACTTTTACCCACTTTCATTATGTAGCTAATACACTAATTTAAACCAAATGAATCGTTATCCGGGAGAAACACGCGTACTGGTGGCAGTAGATTGCATCATTTTCGGATTTGATGGGAATGATATAAAGCTCCTGGTCGTACAACGGGGGCTAAAGCCGGAAAAAGGCAAATGGAGCCTGATGGGCGGCTTTCTTCAACCCCATGAAAGTCTCGACCAGGCCGCCGATCGTATCCTGAAAAAACTGACAGGGCTGGAAGGAGTATATATGGAACAGCTGCAGACCTTTAGCGATCCCCTCCGGGACCCTGTCGAACGAACCCTCAGCGTAGCCTACTTTGCACTCATCGATATTCATCAATATGAGAAACAGCTCAGCGCCGACTACCACGCCGAATGGTTCCTTTTAAAGAAAACACCCGAGCTCATCTTTGATCACAAAAAGATGATGGAAATGGCAAAAAAACAGCTGCGCTATAAGGCCGCCCTCCATCCCATCCTCTTTGAGCTGCTACCCGCCAAGTTCACCATTCCTCAACTGCAGATCCTCTACGAGGGTATCTATGATACGACTTTCGACAACCGCAATTTCAGCCGGAAAGTGCTTTCTACCGAGCTGTTGATCAAGCAAAAAGAAAAGGATAAAGCCAACTCGAAAAAAGGCGCCTTTTATTACAAGCTGGACAAACGGAAGTACAAGGCTAATTTCCAGGCCTTTCTCAATTTTATTCCTAATCCCGATAAATTACTTATGTAGCCGCGACCTTTGCCGGCTTCCAACCAACCTCCCATCTGCGTCCCCGCTGACATATTTGTCCCCACCTCCTGTGTCCTACGCTAACGTTTGCGTAAGCTTCACGCGGTTTCCGGCACAGGCCAGGATGGCTGAAAATCAGAATTATCCTTACTTTGACAGGAAATATATGTCCTCTATGGCTTGCCAGATCCATATAGAATAGTAATTTTGACACTTAACGAAGAATCGAAGAAATTTATATATTTAGTTTTGAATGGTCACAAAAGTCGTGACGCGAGGGCAATTTCTATTGCCCTCTTATTTTTTTAAACCCTTAATATGTTTCCCTTGAGATGGACCTGTACAGCCCTCCTTTTTATTCTATTATCCTTCTTATCCAGTTGTTCCGGGCAGGAAAAGAACAATGACAAATTGGATATGAAAAGTCTTTTGGATAAAGAGCTGAAAACCCAGGAAAATGCCAAGCATGGGGATAAACATCCTTCCATCCAAATCATCACTGATGCGGGGCAGATTGCGACATTGCGTACATCCATGGAAGAAAATATTCAACGGAGCAAGGATGCCGCGTCATTGAAAAAGAAAAGCCTGGCGGAAGTTTATAAAGACGGAGATAAGACGGTAGTCCCCGGGATCATCCGCATCCTGAAAAGCAAAGATGAAACGCAGAAAAAGGAACTGTTATTCCAGCTTCAAAAAAGATACGATGATCCGGAGAGTTATTCCATAACAGAACAAGCCATCATCGACGAAGTGCTTAACGACGTGGACGATGCTGTTTTTGAAAAAGAGGCCGTACAGCTCGCAGGAATGAATGCTTTGCCGGGCTACGAAAAAAAATTCCAGGCAAGACTGTTGTCCGGTATGTCCACGGATATGGGACGGATCTTCTATTGGCTGGGTAAACAATCGCAGGATACAAAGCCCCTGGATTATGTCTCGCAGCTGATCAGGGACGGCAAGCTGCCTTCCGATGATTTGCAATGGGTCCTGGCGGGACTTGAATCTTATGGACAAAAAGGGGGGGCCGCGATAAAAGACAAGGTAGGGGAAATTGCCTTGATCATCTATCAAAGAAAGCTCATCTCCGACGAAAAGATCGAAGATCTTAAAAAATCCGCTTATACCACGGAGGATGCAGAAACGCTGCTGACCTGCCTGTTTGCCTATGGAGACAAACGGGTCGTTCCGATAGCAAAGGACATACTGGCCAGGAAGATCAGGGTCGTCGGACCGGAGAAAGCATTAATCCGGCTGGAAGGGCCGCAGCACCTTGAAAAGATCTATACCTGTCTGAGAAGCAAAGACGACTTCTTTACAGGCCTCGACCTGGTGGAAAGCATCGATAGAAAATATGTCGATGACAGGATGTTAAAGGAAGTATTGATACGGTTTGCCCAACAGAAAGACATAAAAGATTATCAGGTACAGCGTATAGTGAATACATTCGTCGGGCTGCATGCTGAGAAGTATTTGAATGACATCGGCTCCATTATATCGAACACTGCCATAGCCGGGCAGGTAAAAAAAGCCTACGTCCTTAGCAAGTTGCCTGTGGACGGCATCATTACCGACCTGGTAAACAATGGCATTATCCCCGGGAAACCCGACACCGCCGCCATCCGGAAGGCGAAGGAAGAATCCTCCGATAATCCGCTGGCATTCATCTATGGAATACTGGAATCAAAAAATGTATATCTCTCCTTCGATGCAGAGACGGATATGTTGCCGTTGGATTATGACAGCCTTTTGCAAACCTTTTCGCTAAAAACTGGCGGTCTGCTAAAAGATATGTTGGTATGGACGGAAATAAAAGGCAACAAGTCCGATGGAGACTTTAATTACACGATCGAGGTGCTGTATAAGAATACCGCCTTTATCGTCCGTCCCCAGACGATAGACGACTGGTATGATATCATGGCCGTAAACGATCTTTTAGACAAGGTGCTCGAAAAGTCCGGATCTCCGAAAAGATTTGTTTCCATCGAGACGGGAGATCAGACCGTTCAATACATTTTTGGTGATCCGGCGGCCGTTCAAAAAATTCTGCATAAATACAAACAATAGCCTCTTCGTCTCACGGCCGTATATGATACGCCTTCGGATGCACAAAAGCCCTGATCCCCTGGTACGACAATGTACTCCCCAGCCCCGAATGCTTACGCCCCGACCACGGCAGCGACGCACTCACCCGGTCACAACAATTCCAATAGACCGTACCCGTATTCAACTGTTTCATCACCCGCTCAGCCCGCTCATAACTCTTCGAATACACCGCAGCAGTCAATCCATATTCAGTGTCCGCCATCAGCTCAGCCGCCTCAGCATCATCCCCCACCTTTTGTATTCCTACCACAGGCCCAAAAGATTCCTCCGTCATCAACCGCATACCATGATGCACATTCACCAGCACCGCCGGCGAAATAAAATATCCCTTTCTCTCCATCCGCTGACCGCCATACAAAAGCTTCGCTCCTTTCTCCACTGCATCCCCAACCTGCTGCAACAAAAACTCCAGCTGCGCAGGTCTGCTCAAAGGGCCGATCTCCGTACCTGACGCTAAAGGATCCCCCACTACCATCTTCTTCAGCTGCTCCACATACGACGTCACAAAAGCATCATATACCCCTTCATGTACATAGATACGTTCCACCGCACAACAGCTCTGCCCATTGTTATAGACCACTCCTTCCAGGGCCGCCGCCGCCACCTTATCGATATCCTCCACATCCTCCATCACATACAACGGGTCCTTCCCTCCTAATTCAAGCTGACAAGGCACCAGCTTGGCAGCGACCTTTTCAGCAATATACCGGCCCGTACGATAGCTGCCGGTAAAAAAATATCCATCCAGCGGCAATTGCAGCAGCCACTCTCCTGCCGCCCCTTTACCTACAACCACCTGGAAGACATTCTCGGGTACCCCACTACGATATAACAGCCGTTGTATATGCAGCCCCGTCAAAGTGGAATATTCTGAAGGTTTGTATAACACGCTGTTACCGCCGATAAGGGCGGGTATGAACACGTTGACACCCACCAAATACGGATAGTTCCATGCAGAGATATTGGCTATCACTCCCAGCGGTTCATACACGATCTTCTCCCGCGTAGCCCCTTCCGTAGTCACCCACTCCTCGCCAAGATATCGCTCAGAATTCTCCAAAAAATACTTGATCCGCCCCCTGGCCCCATTCAGCTCATTATAAGACTGCTGTAATGGTTTACCCATCTCCGCCGTCAAAGTGGCCGCCAGCACATCTTTCTCCTTTTCCAGCGCCTCATAAAAGCGTGCGATCACTTTCACTCTTTCCGCCACCGGCAAAGCCGCCCAGGCAGCCTGCCCTTCCCGTACCAACTGATATTTCTCCTTCACCGATGCCGCCGTATCTTCTTCTATTTCCTGTATGATCTCTTCCGTCGCCGGATTGATAATGTTCATCATTTTGCTATTGTTTAACCCGTTTTCCGGACTTTTTTTACTTCCTCTATAAACCTGTCCCGGACAGCCTTATAAAAAGGCACATCCGCAAACCCATGCACATACATCCGCTCCGGATGCCATTGCACCGCCAGCATGAACGGTCGTCCTTCCCGCTGCGCCCATTCAATACCCTCGATCACCCCATCCCCCGCCCGGCAATTCACCACCAATCCCTTCCCCAGCCGGTCGATCGCCTGGTGATGCGCACTGTTGATCCAACCTCCGCCGCCCGAGACCTCATACAACAGGCTACTTTCAATTACCTTCACCCCATGCTCCTTATCCACCGGGGTATTCTGATGCGTTGCATCCCCCTCCACTCCCAAATCCTGTACCAGCGTACCCCCACAACAAACATTGATAAGCTGCAGCCCGCGGCAGACACCCAACACAGGAATACCCCGCTCCCACGCCCGCTCCAGGATCTTCTTCTCAAATTCATCCCTGTCCTCACGCCATCGATCCGGCCGCTGCGCATAATCCATTCCCCCCTCATAAAACGAAGGATGAATATCCACTCCTCCCGACAGTACCAACGCATCGTAATCACTCACAGGGGCTTCATCCAAAGACAGCTTCACCACCTCTATATCCTCATCCCCATCCTTCAACCACCGGACATAGTTATTATGCTTCTCATCAGCCCCCGTATATGTCAAACCTATTCTCATAATGCCTCCAGGTACAATTCCTTAAAATCTTCCCTGCTCACCGGCTTGGGATTGTTCGGATGACAAAAGTCCGCAAATGCCAGGTCGGACAGCGTCTCTATATGCTCTTCTTTCACTCCGATATCACGCAGCCGGACCGGCAGCCCCAACTCCCGGTTAAGTTCAAAAAGCCTTTCCACAACCTCCTCCGGCATTACATCGCCGAGACCCATGGCCCGGCCAATCTCCCGGAACTTATCTTCAAATCCAGGAACATTGAACCGCATCCCATAAGGAAGGTTCACCGCATTGGCCAGTCCATGATGCGTGTCCAGCAGGGAAGACAATGGATGCGCCAGCGAATGGACCACACCCAATCCCTTTTGAAAAGCGACAGCGCCCATCAACGAACCGATCAGCATTTGGCTGCGGGATGCCAGACTCGGAGCATGTGTCGCCTCCGCAATCGACCGCACGATCAAAGAGATCCCCTGCAGGGCAATACCCTCACACATAGGATGCCACATCTTCGCAACATAAGCCTCTAAATTATGGGTCAGCGCATCCATGCCTGTGGCTGCAGTAACGAAGGGCGGAAGGTCCATGGTCAGCAACGGATCCGCATAAACGATTTTTGCCAGCAGCTTGGGAGAGAACAATATCCTCTTTCGATGGGTGTCGTCTTCCGAAATAATAGCGCTGCGGCCTACTTCGCTGCCCGTACCGCTGGTAGTAGGTACAGTGATAAAATACGGTACCTCTTCCGTGACATACTGATCTCCCCCGATGAGGTCGTCGTAATCAAAAAGATCGCGGTGATGATGGATCCGCAAGGCAATGGCCCTGGCTACATCCATGGCCGCCCCTCCCCCGATGCCGATGATCGAATCGCGGTCGCTGGCGGTAAACGCAGCTCCCCCCTTCTCCACATCCGATTTCACCGGGTTCTTATGGATGTCTGAAAAAACTTCCACAGAGAGCCCCTTCGACACTAAACCCTTAATAATCTCCTGGAAAAAACGCAACCCCGCTACCAATGGGTCGGTCACCAGCAACGGCCGGCTCAGTCCCTGCGAAACCAAATGCGCAGGCAACTCTGCAACGACGCCTGCACCAAATCGAATAGTGGTCGGAAAATTATACTGCCTGATGACATTGAAATCTATCATAAGAGATATTAAAAAACAACATTAATTCATTAATAATCAATACTTACAAGCAGAAATAAAAATTCGTACTCCTGCTGGATAATGTAAAGATAAAGAATGACATTGCCCGACAAGCTACGATCGCCAATTTCGTTACTTCAGCAAACATAAAATATTGATTATCAAGACGATGTTAGATATACAAACTCAAATATTTAATAAATAAAAATCAAGAAATGTTCATTAATTTTGATTGTTCATTTAAAATGAACTTTATAATATCTTGATCATGATAACAGAACGGCAAATACTTGCAGATGCAATCCAAAAATTAAGAGAATACACCGGACTGCATGTGGAAATAGAAAAAGTGGAGGTTACTGTTATTACGTTGATGATTGGCAAAATACAATTTTTAGCGACTGTCAGAACCGCCATTTCCATAGGCAATAAGTCCTCAGTGGTTTCTATTCTTGATCATATTTCAAAAAAAGAAAAGAAACCCGTCCTTGTAATCGCTGGTTATATACCCTCTGAAATTGTAAAAGAATACGTTGCAAATAGTGTCAATTATCTCGATGTGGCAGGGAATTGCAGTATTAGATATAATGATCTTGTTTTACAAATCGAAGGTAAAAAAAGAGAAAAAAAAGCAACAGTAAATCAGGCCAGGGCTTTTCAGGAAGCTGGTATTAAAGTAATCTTCCACCTACTGGCAAACCCTGAAAATATCCAGTTGACATATCGTGAACTAGCCCAATTAGCCGAAGTATCCCTGGGCTCTGTAAGCAGCGTGATGCAGGAATTGACTGAATTAAATTTTATTTTGATCACGGACAAAAGGAAATTTCTGAAAAATACGGGCCTGCTGCTGGACAGATGGGTGACTGCCTATCACGATGTATTAAGACCCAGGCTGTTTTTAAAAAAAATGCGTTTCACCAGACCCGATCAATACTATAATTGGGAAACATTACCTCTGCAGAATGCTGATGACATAGTATTATGGGGAGGAGAGCCTGCAGCATCGGAATTGACTAATTACATCAATCCTGAGAAATTCACGATTTATACCAACGATTCCTGGCAAACCCTCATGCAAGACTTGCAGTTGCTTCCTGACGATAATGGAGCCATAGAGATACTCAGGATGTTTTGGAAGGAAGAAGAGAAGCCTAGAGAGAAATATATAGTTCCATCCCTCGTCATCTATGCCGATCTGATGGCAGGCAACATCGGTCGGAATATAGAGACCGCTAAAATCATTTTAGAAAATGAGTTATCATATATCAAGCCGGCAATTTAACAATCCACATTTATTTCAAATGCTGAGAATATTAACTGAATATTTTCAGACAATTCATAGAGAATTCTATGTTATCGGAGCAACAGCCAGAGACATTGTTCTGAGCGGAGTTTATGCACAAAACACGCGCAGAATGACTAAGGATCTGGACATCGCCATTGCCGTGTCTGACTGGGATACATTCCAGGAAGTAGCTACCGGCATATGTAGAATATCAGGGCTTCAGAAATCCAATCGCCAAAAGCAACGCTTTTATTACGAGGAAAAACTTATTCTGGATATTGTTCCATTTGGTGACATTGCTGGAGTGGATAAGCATATCTTCTGGCCACCAGAGGGAACACCAGTTATGTCCGTAGCCGGATTTATGGAAATGACCAGGGAAGCCCTTACCGTAACGGTTGATGAAGAATATAGTATTTTGGTAGCTTCCTTGCCAGGCATCTTTGTTTTAAAATTAATAGCGTGGAAAGACCGATGTAATGAATATAACAAAGATGCTCATGACATCGCCTTACTTATAGAAGCATATTTGGAAATAAATATGGACAGAGCTGTAGAAGCTCATGATGATATTTTTGCATCATCGAGTTTCACCACATTTACGGCGGGTGCAACACTGATGGGAAGAGATATGAGAAGAATATTATCGAACAATGAATCACTTAGACTTCAATGTCAGAAGATTATCGAGGACGAAATTGAAAAGGGAGAATATAGCTTACTAATAAATCAGGTTCTTGAAACATATTCTTTAATAAGGTACGAAGATATGCTTCAGGCATTGATTAAAATAAAACACGAATTAAATACGCAAGGTCAACTGCCTAAATAATTTCAAAATACCGTTTCAGCTCCCAATCCGTCACTTCCCGCGAGAACTGTCTCCACTCCCATTCCCTGGTCCGGGCAAAATGATCCACGAACGCTTCTCCAAACAGCTCCGCCGCCAGGGCAGACCCTTTCATAGCCTGCGTCGCCTCCCAGAGATTACGGGGCAGCACACCTAAACCCTTGTCGGCATATCCGCTGCCCTTTGTAGCCGGCGTCTCCAGTTTCAACCCTTTCCGGATACCATACAGACCCGAAGCAAGACAGGCTGCCATAGCCAGGTAAGGATTGGCGTCGCTGCCGACCACTCTTGTTTCCAGGCGGGTGGATGTAGCGCTCCCCGGCAACGCCCGCAGCGCCGTCGTCCTGTTGTCGATGCCCCACGTAACCGTGGTCGGCGCCCAGGCTCCTTCCACCAGCCGCTTATAGCTATTGACAGTGGGAGCATACATAGGAAGGACATGCGGCAGACAGTACAGCTGTCCCGCAATATAGCTTTCCATCAGGCCGCTGATACCGGTCGCACCCGACGAATCATAAAATAAATTCTGTCCCCCATCCTCCGACCAAAGGCTCTGATGCACATGCCCGCTGCAGCCGGGCAACTCCGAACTGAACTTTGCCATAAACGTAGGAAAGACACCATGACGGGCCCCGATCTCTTTGACCCCCGACTTAAAAAGCACCGCCCTGTCCGCCGCCTCCAGTACATCCGAGTATAAAATAGCAGCCTCATAAACCCCCGGCCCCGTCTCCGTATGAAGTCCTTCCAGGGGAACATCGAACTTTTCCAACAGATCGAAAAGATCCTGGAAATAAGCGCTGCCCTGCGAAGCCCGTAAGATCGAATAACCAAACATCCCCTGGCTCATCGGACTCAGCGCCCGGTAATCCTCCGCCGCCACCGTCCCCCCTTTGCCTAAAAAGTTGAACCATTCAAATTCCTGGGAAAAGAAAGCCTTATACCCCATCTCTGCCGCCTGCGCGATCACCTGCCGAAGCACCCCCCTGGGACAAGGCGCATCCCGGAAGCCGGCCAGGAAAAAAGGCAGATCATTCTCCCAGGGCACCCGACGGAAAGTATTGATATCGATGATAGCCAGGGCATCGGGGTAGCCTGTGTGCCAGCCGGTATACGCCCCATTGTCATAAGCCTGGTCGCCCGCATCCCACCCGAATACCACATCACAAAAACCAAAACCTTTCTCCACCACCGACCTGAACTTGTCCAGGCTGATGAGCTTCCCCCTCAATATACCATCGATATCCGTGACAGCCAGCTTGACCTTCGCGGCACTTTCCTCCGTAAGCTCCTGCAGAAGCTCAGGCAGCGATTGTTGATTGCGCATCATCTGTTCGATTTGTAAAGTATTTGAACCAAATATATGATACTACTAACAGCGAAAAATATATTAATGCTAAAGTTATATTAAGTGTGATCATCGCTATCAGCGCCACACCGGCAATGACCAGGGCGATCACAGGGAAATAGGGATAAAAAGGCACCTTGAACGGCCTCTCCAGCGCAGGCTCCTTCTTTCTCAAAACCAGTAAGGTCACCATGGCAAGAATATACAAGGTCAACGCTCCAAAGACGGAAATAGTAATGATCTCCCCCGTCTTTCCCGTCAGAAGGGCAATAATACCGATGCACATATTTACCAGCAGGGCATTTACAGGCGTCCTGAATCGCTCATGTACCTTTCCAAAAGCCGCCGGAATGTATCTCACCCTTCCAAATTCGAAGGTCGCCCTGCTGGCAGCCAGTATGATGCCGTGAAAGGAAGCCACCAGCCCCATCAGCCCGATGGTGATCAGCAGATGGTACAATAATCCCCCATTACCCGTGATCCTGGATAAGGCCAGCGGCAGGGGACTATCCGAAGCATCCGCTCCCGGAGAAGGATATACGATAGCTTCCCATCCCGCAACCCCGATGGAAGCGATAAATACCAGCACACATAATACGATCAGCGTTGCAAGAGCGGAGCCGAAGCCCACCAACACATTCCGCTGGGGACGAATCGTCTCCTCCGCAACATTCGCCACTCCTTCCAGCCCCAGAAAAAACCAGATCGCAAAGGGCGTTGCCGCCCACACCCCCTTCCATCCATGGGGGAAATCATTGTGCCGCAGGTTGGCCGCCGAAAAATGAGGGAAACAGATGCCGGCGAACAGCAACAGCTCAAATACCGCCAGCACCGTGATAACCAGTTCGAAGCCGGCAGCAGCTTTTACGCCGAGCATATTCAGTCCCGTAAAAATTACATATGCTATGATAGCGATGGCAGTCACCGGCACCCCCGGAAAAAAAATATGAAAATAGGCGCCGATAGCCGCCGCAATGGCAGGAGGCGCAAAAACAAATTCTATCAGCTGGGCCATGCCCGCAATAAAACCCCATTCCCGGTTCAGCCCCCGGGTGGCATAATCAAATACTCCTCCCGCCTTGGGGATCGCGCAGGACAGCTCCGTATAAGAAAAGGTAAAAGTGATATACAGCAGGATGATAAAGGCCGTGGCGATGGCCAGCCCCCGGGTCCCCCCTTCGGCCAACCCCAGGTTCCAGCCAAAGTACATTCCCGAGATGACGTACCCTACGCCCAGCCCCCACAGCATCAGGGGGCCAAGGGTACGGGAGAGTGTAGGGCTGGAAGACGAAGCCTGCTCAAGTTTGATTGCCATGCTTAAAGATAGAAAAAGAGGCCGTCTCAACCGAAAAAAATCGAGCCGCCCTCTTTTTTCTCATCCTTTTACTTCACAATGATCTCCTGATGCACCCACTGCACCCCATCGAATATCTGTAAGATATAAATGTCTATAGCCAGTCCGCTGGTATTAAGGGATGCTTCCGGCAAACCTGCGCCAAATTCATATCGCCGGACGATCCTGCCCGCCTTGTCCACGATACGGGCAGCCTTTATCAGCCTTGCCTTTCCGGCAAGAGTGGCCGTAGCGCTCCCCTCATCATTCGCCAGGGACACCCGCATCAATCCCTGCACAGGATTGGGCGATACGTTTAATTTGATGGCTTGGCCTCCTCCTCCTCCGCAGGGTTTATTCATCGTGAGAGTGGCCGTATTCGTGGTCCCGCATGCAGTGCTTGCATAGACGGATAAATGATGGGTTACACCGCAAGTTATGTCCTCGTCAAAAAAACTTTCCCCCGGAAAAGCATGCGTGTCCAGCGTCCACGTATAGCTGGCGCCGGGTATATAGGTAGCCTGCGCAAAGAAAGTATATCCGTTCCACTTATTTATAACAAGCGTAAGGTGCGGCAACCCGTAATAATACAGATTGCTCACAGCACCGCTGGATGTACCATTAGGATAGTTCGCCGATACCACCAGGGTAAAGTTGCCGCCTGTAGCAGGAAAATTGATATTTACCGAAGTTGCGGAAGTTGTCAACGTCTGAAGGCCATTGGAAGCAAACACGCAACCCGAAGCACCGCCAACGATGGAATAATTATAGCTCACAGCGCCGCACAGAGAACTGACGGAATAACTCTGGGTATTGCCACAGGCAGTAGCCGGATTGGAAGAAGACAAAGCAGGCGCAGGGGTCGTATAGCTGATGGGAAAGGTCAACTGGTTAGTAGTATAGGAACAGGCATTCATTTGCAGATAGGCGCCAACATTGCCGGTGGTGAACCCATCCGGATTGGCAGTCATCGTATTGCCCGTGTTGCCCGAATTGAATGACCAGTTGGCAGGCAGCGTCCACTTGATGGTATAGTCGGAGGCAGGAGGAGTGTAAAAAAGGTCGTTGCCCGATACCACGCTGGTACTAAAGCTCACCGGGCTGGGACAGCCAAGCGCCAGCGCACCACCGGTCAATGTAATAGCGTTAATCCCCACCGGTCTGACCTGCACCGAGAAACCGGTGGATGTAAAAGGACCGGTTATCACACCAGTCTGATCATTGATGTAAGTCACTTTACAAGTGACAGTAGGACCATTGCCCGCAGTCATGGTAATATCAGCAGCGGGAATGTTAGGGTCCGTACCGGTATATACCAACACATTATTCAAATACCACTCAAATTTCTGCACCCGGTTATAATTAGCCGGGATCGTATAAGTTACAATAAAATGGACCCTGTCACAGGGATGCACCCACCCAAGCACCGAAGGATCGGTAGTTTGCGTATTGTCCAGCGCAGCTTTGACGACTTCATTGGAGGCGAATACAGCGGAGGAAAATGTAAACAGGAAAATGGTCAGAACGGTAAGTAATTTTCTTTTCATATAGATAGGTTAAAGTTTAGCTTTCAATATAATCAATTTAACCTATCCTGAAACGCAAGTTCGCAGGCGTGCAGAAAGTGCCGACAAGTGTGTAGAAAGCAGTGACAAGCGTGCAACAAACAAACATAAATGAACATTTCCCACATCACGTGATCCTTCCTCCTCACCTGATCTTCCTCCTTACGTGATCGCCCTGTTCAAATTGATCTTCAGGTTGACGATAAATCGTTCCGTGGTAATGGTCACCTTCAGCTCGTGGCTTTCCGGGTACAGCAGGTTCAGCCTCCTGCCCGTGTGCTGCAGCGACAACGTATTCCCATTCATCAGCGTGCTGCTGTCGATGGGCTTGCTCCAGCCCAGCTTCATATGGAAATGCCCGTCATCCACCCGTACTTCCAGTTCCATACATTTCTCCGGCACATCCAGGGTGGCCAGCTGACGGAACCCATTCTCCACCAGGGGGAGAATGATAAAGGGAGCGATCCGCTCGCCCGAGAGGTTACCCATTATCTTTACCATCACCCGCAGACCGTCGGAGTTGCCCGCCTTTTCCAGTCCTATGTATTCCTCCAAAAGGGACAATTCTTTTTCCAGGCTTACACTGGCCTGGTTATTATCGTAAATAACATACAGCAGCAGGTTCTTGAGCTTCTTCATCATTCCCGGTATCGATGAAGGTCTCGTGACGGACAGCTGCTCCACCTTGTCCAGGGTATTGATAAGAAAGACAGGCTGCAAGGCGCCCGCCTGCAGGGTCGGTTCTATATGCTGCTTCTCATTTTTCAAAAGATCCAGCTCCTGTTGCTTGATAGCCCACATCTTCCCCAGCTTGATAGCCGCAGCCAATCCCCCCTCCATATTGATCTGGTAGAACAGATCCAGGAATACCCAGGCGACATTTTTAGAGAACACAGGTGGTGGCATATCGAACATCTCCCGTATATAAGGTACTATCTGGTGGTTATACCACCGGAAGGCTACTATGAATACCAGCGAGAACAGCATCCACAGCAAAGCCATCTGGATATAATGCCCCTTGTAGAGAAACCTCGGCAGAAGGTAATAGATGATGGAATAGCAGAATGCCATATCCAATGGGGTAGAGAGGGTAACTTCCACAAGCGAGGCCCCCAGTGTAGCGCCAAAAGGATGATGCCCCTGCCAGTAAACCATATTGAACACCGTGTAGTAAATGATCCACAGCAGCCAGAAGAGCGAATGCCGGGCAATACGGTACCGCCGGTTATTCGAAAATACAAGAGGATTGACGGCCATAATTTGCAAATAGGGCGGCCCCGGCTTCATGCCAGGGCCGCTATTATATTACATTGCCCACACCGCTTTATTTATCCCAGAATAACTTGGGAGAATATAAAGTGACGGAAGGAGTATTAGCGCCATTATAGGACAATTCACTTTGAGGATACAGCAATCGGCGGGGAATATTTCCGCCTGGTATAACGGACTCCAGTACAGGACTGCCCGTCCGGCGCCATACGGTAAATACTTCAGGATTGAGATACAACGCATAATATTCTTCCGTGGCCACCTGCGCAATGGCTGCATTCACACTGGCGTTCGTCAGGGTGGCATATTTGGTGATATATGTATTCGCAGCCGCAGGATCTACACTCAGCTTTGCCATATTCGCCGTAACAGCATCTTTCAGAAGTCCGGCGGCTGTAACAAAATCGCCCGTTGCCCGTAACGTTGCCTCCGCGGCGATAAATTGCAGCTCTTCATAAGTAATAAACTCCACAGGCGAGTTCGGGTTGCCGAAATAGGATCCAAGCGCATAATGTTTTACGACAGGATCGATGTACATAGTATAGCGCGGATCGTTCCTGGCTTTCATGGTGTCGGCAAGAGTAGCATCTGTAAAAGTCTCATCCTGAGGTCGTTGGTCTGTAAACTGGAACCATGGGTTAGCCCCGTTCGAAGAGGATGAGGACCAATAGACAGCAGAATGAGCCTCATCCGGGAACGACTTGGCCACTTCCTGCAATGCCAGGTTAGCCATGGCTGGATCACCCTTACTTTGATGGATATAGAGCCTTGCAAGGATAGCATGCCCGAAATATACCCATGAAGCAGAATCTCCTCCATACATATGATCATCGCCACCCGGTGTGATCAAGCCCCGGTCAGGGTTCGCAATGTACTCGAAGCCTTTGTTCACCAGGCTGATAATGGTGTCATACAAGTCCTGGGCCTTGTCATAAGCAGGCTTCAGGTTCTTGTCACCCATCATCGCCTGTGAATAGGGAAGGTCGCCCCAAAGATCTACTCCCACCTGCAGGCTGTAAGCCATCAATATCCTGCTGATCCCGCTGTATGCATTATAACCCTTCCGGTCCGACAGGTGCATCAATGTATCATTGTTGTTCAGCACGGATGTGTAATAGTCCGGCCATAAATTGTCAAAGGTACCCGGGTTCAATATGTAGTTATAATACTGCTGGGATTGCGCATTGGCGCCCAGCACCTGCTGCGTGAACAGGGAGGTGAAACGGGAAATATCCCCACCCTGCGTATACGCCAGTGACGCTTCTACGTTGGACAGCAGCAGGTTGGGTGGAACGGAATCAGGCGCGTTCGGGTTTTTATTGAAGTCCGTAAAGAAAGATTTTTTACAGGAGGCCGTCGAAAGAAGGATGCCTCCGATAAAAAGAGCGAAAAATATTTTGATTTTCATACTTGTTGATTTGTTTGTTTAAAGACCAAGGTTCAGACGAATGCCATAGCTCTTTGTGCCCGGATTGTTGAAATAATCCAGACCCTGTGCGTTGGAAGGACCGGCAAGGCTGGTCTCCGGATCGACGCCGTCATACTTGGTCCAAATCTTGGGATTATTGGCAAAAATGGTCAGGGATAAAAGGGTCAGCTTGCTCTTACCCAACACATTCTTCGGCAGCTCATAGGTCAGGCTGACCTGGCGTATCCTGGTCCAACCTCCACTTTCCACATCGATCTCCTGCGGTCCGCCAAAGCTGTTGCCGATGTTCTGCCAGTAGAATTGATCATAGCTGGATGGTGTCGTGTTCTGAGCGCCTGGCCCGGGCTTGTCAACGCCACCTTCATCATGCACCAGGTTGCCGGCCAGGTCCAGGTGACCCAACGGGCCTTTCCATGTATGGGCTGTATAGCGGTTCAGCGTCTCCGCTGACGTGCCCTTATTGGCAAGCGCACCTCTTGTACCGTTCCACATATCGCTGCCATGTCTTACATCGATCTGGAACCCAAACGTCAGCCCTTTGTAGGACAGGCTGCTGATGGCAGACCCGATCCAGTCGGGGTTGGTATTGCCGATGACGGCATTCGGGCCGCCGGTCAATGGCTGATTCTGCCCGAACCCAACACCTCCATTATCCTGGATGACGATGGGGCTCTTGATATTATTGGGGTCCGTATGCACATATGTGTTGCCATAGATCATCCCAAAGGGCTTCCCGGCTACCGCGTCTATTTCTGCTTCGCCGCCGCCAAAGCCGGCTACGAAGAAGCGGTCGATCCCCTTGTAAAGAGAGATTACTTTATTCAGGTTGCGGCTCCAGTTGAACGTTACATCCCAACGAAGACCGTAGGTGGTCTTGATAGGGGTCGTCTGCAGGGTCAGCTCCAACCCCTTGTTGTCGATGGTGGCTGCATTCAGCAATTTACCCGCATAGCCGGAAGAATAGGCCACCGACACGGGGAAAATGACGTCTTTGGACCGGCTGTAGTAAGCCGTCGCATTCAACGTGATCCTGTTCTTCAGGAAGGACAGGTCCGCGCCAAATTCGTAAGAGAAAGTATTTTCAGGCTTCAGGTCCTTGTTCCCTATCACCGTATTGACATTGCTGATCTGGTAGCCGGCTACCCCATCGATAGGGAAGGCAATACCCGTGGTAAAACCATCCTTTGTACTGGCCGGTGCGAAGTAAGTTTTCAGACCATAGATAGGCGCATCCTTACCTACCTGCGCAAATGAAGCGCGGATCTTGCCAAAAGAGATCAGGTTGCTGCCCTTCATGCTTTCCAGCTCGGAGAATACCCAGGACAAGCTGGCCGAGGGATAGAAGAAAGAGTTATTGGCTGGGGGAAGAGTGGAAGAGGTTTCCCGGCGGCTCGTGACCGTCAAATACAACATTTCCTTATACTTCAGGTTCGCCTCTGCATAGAATGCCATGGTCCGTTTGTGCGTCTGCGTCTCCAGCGCAAGGGGCGAAGAAGCGTTGGAGATATCGAAGAAGCCGGGAATATTGAAATTGGTTCCTGAAGAGAACTGGATGTTATTGGTGGTGGTAAAATAGTTATGCCCTACCAGCAATGTACCCGAAAGATCATCCGTAAAACGATGACGCATATTGATCGTAAAGTCCGAGTTATACTGCTGGTTGGTATAATTGTTCAGGTAAACAGCCCCGGCTGCGAAATTGGCAGAGTTGATGTCATACGCATCCTTGTCGGCCTGCGAATAAACGTCACCTCCGACCCGCCACCCGAGGTCCATCCAATCCAGTAATTTATAAGAAGCCTGCCCATATCCAAAAACACGGTTCAGTTTGGAAGTAAAAGGCGATTTATTCACCACCCAATACGGGTTGTCATAGCCGCCTGTCCCGCGATAGGTCCGTTGATTACCCGTACCGTCCTGGAATTGGTAGGCATCCGGAAAATCCGCGGCATTTTTTGTATGCCCGTTTGCATTGTCGAAAGTAGCCGGCGTCCTTGTCAGACCCAGCATGACCCCGGAAAGGCTGGACCCCTGGTGTGTCTTATGATTGTCCGAATTGATATAGTTCATCCCTCCGGAAATAGTCAGCTTGTCGCTGAGCCTGCTCTGCCCGTTCATGCTAAGGGTCGTCTTTACATATTTGCTCTTAGGGATGATGCCTGTCTGTTCGATGTTACCCAGCGACATACGGTAGGCACTCCGGTCATTACCACCCGAGAGGGCGATATTGTTATTGTAGGTATATCCTTTCTGGAAAAAAGCGTACCGGTCATATGGAACTACTTTTTGTTTAGCCGTTGGATCGGACTTCCCTACAATAGCACCATGTTTATCCCAGGGATAATCCGTCGCCCCATCCCAATAAAGCGTATCCAGGTTGGGTCCCCAGGAAATAGATGTTCCGGTCTCAGGCCCACGGTACTCTATGAGGCCGGTTTTTCCGTTCAAAGTACCCTGTGCAAACTGGCTCTGCAGCGGAGGCAGATTGCTCACTTTGTCAATCGTAAAGGAAGAATTGAAAGTGACGCCGACACCCTTACGGTTGGATCCTTTTTTCGTAGTAATGATAATGGCGCCGCTGGCTGCCTGGATACCATATAAGGCAGTGGCAGCCGGCCCCTTCAATATATTGACCGACTCGATGTCATCCGGGTTCAGGTCAGACCCACGATTGGTCGGCTGAGCGCCCCCCGTAAGGTCAGCGCCGGGTCCGCCCGCCAGGGCGCCCGCATTGGTCGGATCATAGTTATTCACAGAGTTATCGATGGGCACACCATCCACCACCATCAGCGGCTGGTTGCTGCCCGTAATGGAAGTGACACCCCGCAAACGGAAATAAACACCCCCACCCGGGTCCCCCGTACTGGTGATCACCTGCAAACCCGAAGCCTTACCCTCCAGTTCCGCCAGCGCATTACCGGTACCCGACTTGTTAAGCGCGTCGGCGTTCACCGTCTGGGTGGCTGTCCCCAATTCCCTCTTTTCCCTCCTGATACCCAAAGCCGTAACAACCACTTCGTTCATGGTGTTCCGGCTCATGAACAACTGCACCGTTACCTCACTTTGCCCTCTCAAAGAGACCTCCTTGGGTGTAAAACCAATCGCACTTATTACTAAAGTGCCATTCTCCGGAGCCATCAACCGGAAACTGCCGTCAGCAGCGGCACTCACCCCCCTTCTATTTCCTTTGATATTAATGGAAGCACCCGATATAGGAGTTCCTACGGAATCGGTGACCTTTCCGGTCACCTCCTTATTCTGAGCATGGCTCAGAAATGCGAAAGCCATGAATAGGATGGTTAAAACCAAACATTTTCTCATTTTCTGTCTTTTTTCGGTTAATATGTGTGTTGACTCAAGTGTACAGCCCGTTCATCAGCGATCCAGGCCATTCAAAATCAGACAAAAAAATTAACTTTTATGACGCATGTGGATGGCAGCTTATAACTCAACCGGGAAAATTGACGACCGAAGGCGTAGAAAACTCAACTGAAAAAGAGATCTAAATTTCAAGTTGTTAAAACAACACTCCAAAAAGTCTAAAAGAGAAGATTAAAAGATTGTTAACCAGCGTAGTGATATACCCCTAAAAAAAAGCAGGTGGTAGAAACCACCTGCGAGTCACATGAGAAAACTTCTATCGGCAACTTTTGGAAAAATCCGGGGAAGTTGCCTTTTAGAAAAATTTATTTCCCCGGAAAAATTTATTTGAGCTCAGGGTAAAGTGCCGTCAAGATAGCTAATTATTAACCCTTACATCCGTCAATCTGACCGAAGCCCGTGAATAAGCTACCGAACGGGCCATTTCAATTGCCGAATGGTAAAAATAACCGTCCCGGATATAGCTACCTTTATCCCCATAACAACCCTTTTGCAATTAATTAACTTTTCTATTACAGGGTAAATGGGAATCTTTCGTTATCCATCTACTACACATAGCGGACTACACATCGTAGCGCATCATTCCCATAAACAATTTTTGTTTCAACAGGCGCCATTGCCCTAACCCAACTGCTATGGACAATAAAAATGCTTTCGACGACAGGATGGTTAAGCTCATCGGCATCCCTGTTTTAGGACTTTTTATTCCCAATATCTCCGGGCTGATCACCAACCGCCTTTACAGTTATCTCGAACTCCTGGCCAGCTACGCCTTCTTTACCTTCGTCTCGTTCGCCGTCTGGCAGGGAAACGTCTGGCTCATGCACTTCATGCGAAAGAAATATACCTGGTCCTTCCGGCAATATCATAAGATCATCTTATCTCTTTTCCTGGTGAACATCGTCTACTCAGGCGCCATCTCCGTCCTGCTGTTCCAGACATGGAAGACATACTCTCAGGAACCCCCCGGCCACGAGGCCCCCGTCGTCAGCGCAACACTCATCACCATCATCGCAGCCTGCTTTATTACCAATATATACGAGATCATCTTCCTCAACAGGGAAAGAGAGGACAGCCGCTCCCGCGTCGAACAGCTCAACATCGCCAAGGCCCAGGCAGAGCTGGAAGCGCTGAAAAACCAGATAGACCCCCACTTTATCTTCAATTCCCTGAACACCCTCTCCTTTCTTATCACACGCGATCCGCAAAACGCCCGCCTCTACAACGACACACTGGCCAAAGTCTATAGATACATCCTCAGCAATAAAGAAAAGGACCTCGTGCTGCTGAAAGAAGAAGTCGAATTCATCAGCAATTATTTCTACCTCCTCAAGATCCGTTTTGGAGAAGCCATCAGCATGGTGATAGAGATCACGGACCTCTCCTCCGAAGATTATCTCATACCCCCCATCTCCATGCAGGCGCTGGTGGAAAATGCAATCAAACATAACGAGTTCAATGAGAAAACACCCCTGGTCATCAGCGTCTCCGTATCCACCAACTATGCCGTCGTAAAGAATATCATCAACCTCAGAACCTATACTGTACCCTCCTCCCGTATCGGTCTTGGCAACCTGGATAACCGGTATAAGCTTATCACAAAACGAAATATTATAATCGAGAATAATTTCAAAACTTTTACGGTAAAACTACCGATCATAAAATTTTAAGACCTTATGCAACATTTCAGGGAAAAAGGTATTTTATATATGGACGGTAACGGCAAAAATCTAAACATTATTAATTTTACAACGTCTAACACCAAGTCACATGAAAGTGCTTATTGTAGAAGATGAACGCCCCGCTTTTGAGAACATGGTAGAGGAGTTGCAGTCCATAGACGAGAACATCAATGTGATGGGAGGCTGCACCAGCGTTGACGAATGTGTTCGCTGGCTGAATAAAAATCCCCAGCCCGATCTGATCCTCATGGACATTCAACTTTCAGACGGTCTGTCATTCAACATTTTTAAGGCTTGCCAGATCACATGCCCCGTCATCTTTACCACCGCCTACGACAAATATCTCGGCCAGGCATTTGAATATTGCAGCATCGACTATCTGCTAAAACCAATTAGCCAGGATAAATTGAAAAATGCCATCCGGAAATATAAGAACCTGCAGACCCACTTCACCAGCAATCTGCACGGCATGCACGACTACCTCAACAACCACGATAAAAAAAGATCCAGGATCCTTGTAAAAAAAGGTATGGAGTTCCAGACAGTACGCGTGGAAGACACCGGCTATTTCTTTACCGAGCATAAGCTGGTATTTCTCGTAGATAAAGAGAACAGGAAGTATATGGCCGAAAAGAACAACCTCAGTGAGCTGGAAGAAGAGCTGGACAGAAATCTCTTTTACAGGGCGAACCGGAAATATATCATCAACGCGAACTATGTCAAACGCTTCAAGCCGCTGGAAAGAAGCAAGATCAGTGTTGAGCTGACCCTCCCCGTTAGTGAGGAGATCATCATCAGCCAGGAAAACTCCGCCTCATTCAAAAAGTGGATCGGCGAGATTTGATATTCCGGCATTCGCATTCGCCGCTCTGCGCACTAAAAATGCAGTAAGAACGCACTACCCTCCCCTTCTATCGACTGCACCTGTATATTCCCCTTATGCAGCAGCATGATCTGCTTACAAAGACTTAGCCCAATGCCACTCCCCGTCTTCTTTGTGCTAAAAAAAGGAATAAAGATATTATCCATCACTTCCGGCGACATCCCCGTCCCATTATCCGCCACCTTGATCAGCGGCCTGCCGTTGTAAGTCGTCCCCGACAGGGTGATCCTTGGTTCAGGGCTCTCCTTCACCGCCTCCACAGCATTCACCACCAGGTTGATCAACACCTGCTCGATCAGGCTCGTATCAGCCTCCAGCGACAGATCGGGGTCTTTTAAGATGATCTCCATTTCGATATTCTTCTGCTCGAAGGTGGGCTCCATAAGCACATGCAGGTTCTCAAAAAAATCCCTGACATACACTTTCGTCAGATTCAACGTCGTGATCTTATTCAGACTGCGGTATGTCTCGGCAAACTTCAGCAGACCTTCGCTTCTGCGGCGTATGGTGCCGACGCCTATTTGCAGGTCTTCCAATGCCCCCGGCTGCCCTTCCAGTAAGGCGGCGGAGGCCTGCAGCCGGTGGGAAAGAGTCTCTGCCAGCGAGGCGATAGGGGCTACAGAGTTCATGATCTCATGCGTCATGACACTCAGCAGCTTTTTCCAGGCCTTGGCCTCCGTCTCATCCAACGCCTCGTTCACATTTTGAAAAGCGATCAGCTTGTATATCTTCCCATCCGTCTGAAAGGCCGTGACAGCCATCAGCACCTTGAAAGTGCTGTTTTCCTTAATGATGGATACCACCTTGCTTTCTCCCGGACGCAGGTTCAGCACCTCCTGGTAAAGACCTGCATCCCTTCGTTCCAGGGAATGAATGGTCTTCAGGTAGGGGATGCCCAACATGCTCTTGAAAGACTCGTTCATCCAGCTGATGTCCCCGCTCTTATGCTCATACGATAGGATACCCGTATTCACCAGCTCCAGGATCTTTTGCAGGTATTGATACTGCGTCTCCCGTTCACGGCTGATCATCTTGAAGGTGGAATTGATCTCGTTGAACCCCTGGCGCAAAGACTGCACCTCCACAGGCGCTTCCTTTACATCGAAGTGACGGGAAAAATCCCGGTAATGGATGGATTCCACGAATTGCTCCACCTCGTTTTGCGCCTTGCGGTGAAAATTATAAAAATCCACCAGTTGGAAGATAATGATAGGTATCACGGAAGCCAGGTACGGATAAAGCCCCTTCACCAGCAGAAGACTGGCGCCTGACAGGGTGAGGAACATGAACAGTACCCTGATCAATATCCGCTCTTGGTATCTTTTAAAGATCATAAACTATATATCATATTTACTGAGCCGTCTGTACAGCGCAGTGCGTGTCAACCCCAGTTCCTTGGCAGCCTTGGAAATATTGCCGTTGTGCTTCTCGATCACCTTCAGGATCGCATTTTTCTCGATGATGCTGAGCTTGAGCTCCTGCGGCTCATCCCCCATCTGCGGCCGGCCGGACTCGATAGGCGAGAAAATAAGGTCCTTTGCCTGCAGCACATCGCTGTCCGCCATGATGACGGCACGTTCGATGGTATATTGCAGCTCACGGACATTGCCGGGATAATGATAGCTCTTTAATTTTTCAATGGCCTTACTGTCGAAGTCCAGACTGGGTTTCATGTACTTGCTGGTATACGTCCGGGCAAAATGACGGGCCAGCAAAACAATGTCCTCTTCCCGCTTACGCAGCGGCGGCACCATGATCTCCACCGTATTGATACGGTAAATAAGGTCCTTGCGGAACTTGCTCTCGTTGGCCAGCTCGCTCAATGGGACGTTTGTAGCGCAGATCAGGCGTATGTCGATGGGCGTGGGCTGATTGGACCCAAGCCGGGTGACCATCCTGTTCTGCAGCACAGACAGGAGCTTCGCCTGCTGGTGTAAAGAAATATTGCCGATCTCATCCAGGAAAAGAGTTCCCCCGTTCCCTGTTTCAAATCGGCCCATGCGATCCTCCCTCGCATCCGTAAACGCGCCCTTCTTATGCCCAAATAATTCGCTCTCGAACAAGCTCTCCGTGAGAGCTCCCACATCCACTTTGATATATGGCTTCTCCGCCCTCAGCGAATGCTGGTGAATGGCCTTTGCAATGAGATCCTTACCCGTACCGTTCTCTCCAAGGATAAGGATGTTGGCATCCGTCGGAGCGATCTTCGTCACCTTGAAAAATATATCCTGCATCGCTTCCGATTCGCCCAGCAGCTCGGAACCGATGACCGAGTCACCCGTCGCCGCATATGCACCCCCCGACTTCTTACTGTCATTTCTCTTCAGCGCTTCCTTGATCGTAACGATCAACCGCTCATTATGCCAGGGCTTGACGACAAAATCCGCCGCCCCCTCCTTCAAACACCGCACAGCCAGATCGATATCCCCATAGGCCGTGATCATAATGACCGCCGCATCACTGCCGAATTCAGTCTTGATCTTTCGCAACCAGAAAAGCCCTTCATTACCCGTATTGATACTACTGTTGAAATTCATATCCAGCAGGATAAGATCGAAATTCTTTTTAGACAGCAGCGACCGTATGTTCTCCGGGTTCTTTTCCGTCACTACTTCCGCCGCTTCCGTCTTTAATAATAACCTTACAGCGGTAAGTACATCCGGATCATCGTCTACTGCCAGGATCGAGGCATTTTTTAGCGTCATATATCAATCTTAAAAATCTAAAAAAATATTTAATTAAATGCAACAGAAGGGTCCTACAGACGTCCTTTCTTATTTAGACAATAATAAGTCATTGTCCCCGAAATTGTCCGAATTACCGGGCAGCAAATTCCAACTACAAATGTACCCCAAATGTAACCAAATGAAAATTAGCTCTTTACATAAACACTAATCAAAAGGGAAGTGTATCGAAAACGGACAGTTCTTGTATCAAAAATGAACTATAAACCGGCTTATTCCAGGCTAACAGCCTGTAAATCATAGGGATTTTATTTCTGGCATGTGTTTGTAATGGAATACGATAAGAATTTTCTCATGTGTAGTAGACCTCCTGGCATTTCTATGCTGGGTGGCTTTTTTAAAAATGAGAAAACGAACGAACAACTTGAACAAAAATTAAATTCTTTATCGTGGACAGAGCAATTCCAAAGAAAACATGGACGACCAAACGCCTGATGACCATTGGCGGTATTTCAGCTTTAGTTCTTTTAATCGCGGCAAGTTTTTATTTTACCTCCGGAAAATCAAAATTAAACGTTGATACAGAGCGCATTACGATTAGCGAGATAACAAAAGGCAACTTCCAGGAATCCATACCCCAGAACGGCACAGTACTTCCTCTGACGACTATTTACCTGGTAACGCCTGATGGAGGCCGGGTAGAGCAGAGATTCGTCGAGGACGGCGCCATTTTGAAAAAAGGAGACCCGATCCTGAAATTGTCGAATACAGACCTGGAACTAAACCTCTCTACCCAGATGACCAGCGTCTCGTCCATGCTGGCGCAGACCCAGCTGAGCCGGGTCAATGCCGACCAGAACACCGTGAACAAGCTGACCCAGATGGCCGACGTGGAGAGCCTGTTCAAAGAAGCTGAACGCGTCTATACCCTGGATAAAAAGCTGTACGCGCAAAAGGTCATCGGCGCACAGGAATATAAACAGGCTGAGAATAACTATAACTATTACCTGCAGAAAAAGCAGCTCGCCCAGACGATCCTGCACAACGACACCCTTTCCAGGACTGCCCAGGAGCAGCAGGATAAAGAGTCTTATCAACGTGCCCAGAACACCCTGCAGATCCTGCAGAAAAAAGTGGGCGGCCTTATCATCCGCGCACCACTGGACGGCCAGCTGACCTCCCTGGATGCGGAGATCGGTCAATCCAAGACACCCGGCGCCCCCCTGGGACAGCTGGACGTACTGGACGGCTTCAAGGTGAGACTGCTGGATGTCGACGAACATTATATCTCCCGGGTATTCACAGGCCTGACAGGTACTTTCGCCTTTGGTGACAAGACCTACAAGCTGAAGATCATCAAAGTCTATACCCAGGTAACCAACGGCCGCTTCCAGGTAGACATGACCTTTGTAGGAGAAGTGCCCAAAGGCCTTCGTAAAGGTCAGACCCTGCAGATCACCCTGGCCCTCAGCGATGAGACGACAGCCGTACTGGTACCCAAAGGCGGATTTTACCAGCAGACAGGCGGCAACTGGATCTTCAAGGTCAGCGACGATGGTAAAACAGCTTACCGGGTAGATATCCAGCTGGGACGTCAGAATACAGACTACTACGAGGTGCTCTCCGGTCTTAAACCCGGGGACAAAGTGGTCACTTCCAGCTATGAGAACTATGGAAATATGCAGGAATTAGTATTGAAAAAGTAACATCAGGACAGAGAAGATCGTCTAATCACGGGATCATCAGTCCACAAAACTTAAATTATGAAACTCAAACTCCTTTACACACTGGTACTCATCCTCTGCATGAGCGCTTTCGCCTCATCGAAGAATGAATGTACATACCCTGTGCGGGACTCCAGCCCCTGCGGCAAAAACAGCCCCGCCAAAACAGTAAAAGAGTTATCCAGGGAGATACCCGAAGAAAGTAAAGAATTCTCTACCTTTCAGTTCGCGAAATTCCTATACATATAATAAACAAACGACTCTAACTACAACTACACTATTCATCTAAACGCTAAAAACATGATCAAGATCAGTGACCTCCAAAAAGTATACCGTACCGAAGAAGTAGAAACGGTCGCGTTGAACCACCTCAGCTTCGAAGTCAAGGAAGGAGAATTCGTTTCTGTCATGGGCCCTTCCGGCTGCGGGAAATCCACTCTCCTGAATATCCTGGGTCTGCTCGACGATCCTGATGGAGGCAGCTTTATCTTCAATGGCACCGAGGTAGCGCATTTCAACGAACGCAAAAGGGCCGACCTGCGCAAACGCAACATCGGCTTCGTATTCCAGAGCTTTAACCTCATCGACGAGCTCACAGTGTTTGAAAATGTCGAGCTGCCCCTCATCTATCTTGGCGTAAAAGGTCCCGAGCGCAAACAGCGCGTAGAAGTTGTACTGGATAAGATGCAGATCATGCACCGTCGTAATCACTACCCTCAACAACTGTCCGGCGGTCAGCAACAGCGTGTAGCCGTAGCCCGCGCCGTTGTCAATAACCCCAAGCTGATCCTGGCCGATGAACCTACTGGTAACCTGGACTCTTCCAACGGTAATGAAGTAATGCAGCTGCTCACCGACCTGAACGAACAGGGTACCACCATCATCATGGTAACACACTCCGAACACGACTCCCGCTACAGCCATCGCATCATCCGCATGCTGGACGGTCAGACCGTTACGGAAAACATACTGGTCTAACATACCGGTCTAAAAATTTTCTTTATGCTGAGGAATTATCTCAAGATCGCCTTCCGCAACATGGCGAAACACAAGGTTATTTCCTTTATTAACCTGTTTGGGCTCACCGTCGGTATCACCTGCTGTCTGCTCATCCTGACCTATATCATCCACGAGGTCAGCTATGACAAATACAACAGCAAAGCCGACCGCATCTACCGGGTCACCCGCAGCTTCAATAACAAGGATGGTATCGTCTCCCTTCACCTGGGCGCCGTAGCGCCTCCTTTTGGCCCCCTGCTGAAAAACGAGTTCCCCGATATCGAGAAGGTCACCCGCATCTATCCCGTCGGCTCATCCCCCATGCGTTACGAAGAAAAGATCTTTACTGAAAAGAATATCTACTTCGCCGACGAAAATCTCATGGGCATCTTCGACATACCCATGCTGAAAGGTAATCCCCATACAGCCCTCACCGACCCTTATTCCGTCATTCTTACCGAAGACATCGCCCAAAAGTATTTCGGCAATGAAGACCCCATAAACAAAGTCATCCGGCTCAACAACCAATTCAACTTCAAGGTCACCGGCATCTTCAAGCCCTTCCCCGATGCCGCCCACCTGCACCCACACATGATGCTGTCCTTCGCCACCCTGAGAGATACAGCCATCTACGGCGAAAAGGCCCTCCGGACCAACTGGGGAAACAATTCCTTCTTTACCTATCTGCTGCTGCCCCCTAACTATCCCGTAAAAAATATCGAAGCTCGCTTCCCCGCCTTTTTAGATAAGTATATGGGTAATCCGGGCGACACCAAACCCTCCGGCTGGACGAAGTTATTTTTACAAAAAATGACCGATATCCACCTCACCTCCCATCTCGACGAAGAGTTCGAGGAGAACGGAGATATCAAACGCATCTATATTTTCAGCGCCATCGCGCTTTTCATATTGCTCATCGCCTGCATCAATTATATGAACCTCTCTACGGCCCGCTCAGCACTACGCGCCAAAGAGATAGGTATCCGGAAGACCTCCGGCGCCCAGCGCAGCGAGATCATCTTTCAATTTCTCAGCGAGTCCGTGCTGATCACAGCCCTGGCTACCATACTGGCCGTCGGTCTTACCTGGCTGACCCTTCCCCTGCTGAATACCGTCACAGGCCTGACCCTTTCCATCAAAAATATTTTTATCCCGCTGGTGATCATCTTCCTGTTGCTGACCCCTTTCGTCATCGGCATCATCTCCGGCATCTACCCGGCCCTGTTCATGTCCTCCTTCCAGCCGGTGAAGGTCCTGAAAGGGCTCTTCAAGGCAGGCGGCAGCAGCATATCCTTCCGGAAAGTGCTGGTAGTCGCCCAGTTCGCCATCTCCATCATCCTCATCATCTGCACAGCCATCATGTTCCAGCAGCTGCACTATATGCAGGAAAAATCCCTGGGTTTCGATAAGGAAAGGATCGTCACCATCGGGTATGACGAAGCTACCATGAGTAAAGTTTACGAGGCCTTCCGCAACGAATTGCGCAATAGCGCTTATATAAAAGAAATGGGCCGTTCTTCCCGCATCCCCAGCGGCAGATTGCTGGACGAACAAGGCGCCTCCACCGAAAGCGGCGACTCACTCCGTCCCGTCAGCGCAGACATCAAATACGTGGCGACCGATTTTGATTTCGTTCCCACATACGGCATGCACGTCGTGGCGGGAAGAAACTTTTCACGCGCTTATGGCACGGACACAACCTCATTTATCCTGAATGCAGCAGCCACCCGCGCCCTGGGTCTGCAACATCCACAGCAGGCAGTAGGACATAACTTTGAATATGGTGGTATAAAAGGTAAGATCGTAGGCGTGCTGGAGGACTTCCACTTCGAATCCATGCACCAGCAGATCGTACCCCTCGTGCTCGCCATGACCCCTTCCGGCACTCCGGGTTTCCACTATAACAGCCTTTCTATTAAGATCGCCGGCAATAATATCTCCGGTGGCCTGACCTATCTGGAGAACACCTGGAAAAAATACTTTCCCCAGATACCCTTTGAATACACCTTTTTGGATGACAAGTTCGATCAGCTCTATCGCAGCGAACAAAGACAGGGGACCCTCTTCACCTCCTTCTCAGGCATCGCCATTTTTATCGCCTGTCTGGGACTGCTGGGACTATCCGCCTTTGCCATCTCCCAGCGTATAAAAGAGATCGGCATCCGGAAAGTACTGGGCGCCAGCGTCAGCAGCATCGTGACCCTGCTATCGGTGGATTTCCTGAAGCTCGTGGCCATCGCCGCCGTCATCGCCTTCCCCATCGCCTGGTATGCCATGCATAACTGGCTCAGGGATTTCGCCTACAGGATCTCTATCCAATGGTGGATCTTCCTCGTGGCTGGCATCCTGGCTACAGCCGTAGCGCTGATCACCATCGGACTGCAAGCCGTGAGAGCGGCAATGTCGCCCCCCGTGAAAAGCTTAAGAACGGAGTGAACCGCCGGGGCCAGGCCGCAACCAACGACCCGGCCCCAACATAAAAACCAACTGCACATGATAAAGAATTATTTCAAAATAGCGTGGCGGCACCTTCAGCGTAACAAGTCCTACGCCTTTATCAATGTGGCAGGACTCACACTAGGGGTCACCTGTAGCATACTCATATTCATCCTCGTCCGCTTTCAGCTCAGCTTTGACAATTTTCACCCCGATGCAGGACGCATTTATCGCGTGGTCACCGACATACACCACGATAACATCAGCTATTCCTCCGGCACCCCTTTTCCCCTGGGTAAAACCCTCCGCGATGAATATACTTTTGCCGAAAAACTAGCCCGGGCACGCACATTCGATAATGCCCTCGTCTCTATCAGTGACGGAAAAGAGCTCCGTAAATTCGAGGAAAAAGGAGGTCTGACCTTCGCAGAGCCGGAATTCTTCGATATTTTCAACTTCCCGCTGATAAAAGGAGAAAAGTCAGCGCTGGCAGCCCCCAATACCGCCTTTATCACAGAAAAACTGGCCCATAAATATTTTCCCGGGAAAGATGCCATAGGACAGACCATACGCATCGATAATAGCATCAACTGCACCATCGCCGGCATTCTGAAAGCCCCCCCCGCCAACACCGATCTCAACCAGGAAATATACCTGCCGTTTATCCAGTTGAAAGAGCTCGACCCCTCCCATGCCGATGCCGGCAACTGGTCGGCGATCAATAGCAACATGCATACCTTCGTCCGGCTGAAAAAAGGGAGCACTCCCGCTTCCGTGGGAAAACTCTTTCCAGCCCTGATGAATAAATATTACGCCGACACAAGAGGACGCATCGTCTATCAGTTCAGGCTTCAACCCCTCGACGATATCCATTTCAATCTCAATTACTCCGGCCTGGTCGACAAAAAATATGTCTGGGCCCTGGCATGGATAGGACTGTTCCTGGTAATCACCGCCTGCGTGAATTTTGTCAACCTGGCAACCGCACAAGCGCTCACCCGAAGTAAGGAAATAGGGATCCGGAAAGTATTGGGCGGAATGCGCTTCCAGCTCTTCTGGCAGTTCATCGCCGAAACAGCGCTCATTACCCTCACGGCGACCATCATTGCCTTCTGCCTGGCCCAACAGGCCCTCCCCTTCGTCAACCAGCTCCTGGAAATGCGCATGACCATTTCCTTCTCCGCGGATACCTGGCTGGCAGCCTTCCTCGTGATCCTGCTGGTACTGGTCACCTTCCTTGCCGGGTCCTATCCCGGTCTGATACTCGCAGGCTTTCAACCCGTACTGGCCCTGAAGGGAAAGCTAAGCCAGCGGCACATTGGCGGCTTCTCCTTCCGCCGCGCCCTCGTCATCGTACAATTCACCATCTCACAGCTGCTGATCATCAGCACCATCGTCATAGCAGGCCAGATCCGTTATGCAAGCAGGAGCGACCTGGGCTTTACAAAAGAAGGTATCGTTCTTCTGCCCCTTCCCATACATAACAAACAGAAGATGGACCACCTGCGGAGTGTCCTGGAGACCATGACAGGCGTGGAAAAAACATCCCTCTGCTTTACGCCACCCGCCTCCTCCGACAACGATCTCGACGGCGTCACCTTCGCCGGCAGAGCCAAACCGGAACCCTATAATATCAATGAAAAAAGAGGAGACGAGCAATACCTCTCTACTTTTGGACTTACCCTGGTAGCCGGCAGGAATTTCTACCCCTCCGACTCAGCCCGTGAATACCTCGTCAACGAAACCTTCGTGCGCAAGCTCAACCTCTCCTCCGTTCAGGACGTCATAGGCAAAAACCTGTCCACTGAATCCGATCAGCCCAGCGGCACCATCGTCGGCGTCGTAAAGGATTTCCACAACTACTCGTTCGGGGGGGAGATCGCTCCCATCTGCATTAGTCGCAACTACAATACATACGCCTACTGTGCCGTCAGGCTCAATATGGCAAGGGCCGGACAGCTCCTCCCTGCTTTCGAAAAACAATGGAACGACACCTACCCCGAATACAACTATAGCTACCAGTTCATGGATGACAGCATCGCCCAATTTTACCGGGTGGAGACCATACTGCTCGCACTCATAGAAATATTCGCCGGCATCGCCATCTTCATCGGCTGTCTGGGACTCTACGGCCTCGTATCTTTTATGGCCGTACAAAAAACAAAGGAAATAGGCGTACGCAAAGTATTGGGCGCAAACATGCCCGACATCCTGTGGATCTTTGGCAAAGAATTCCTTCGCCTGCTGATCCTGGCTTTTTTAGTAGCTGCCCCCATCGGGGGATGGGTCATGCACAACTGGCTGCAGGACTTCGTGTATAGGATCCCGTTGAACGCGCAGGTATTCCTGCTTGCCCTGTCCTCGACCATCATCATTGCGGCCCTGACCATTGGATACAGAACGCTTCGCTCTGCCCTGGCCAACCCGGTGGCGAGCTTGAGAACGGAGTGAACAAACCCTTTGGTCAAAGACCCGAATAAAACATAAACATCCTGCATATGTTTAAGAACTATTTTAAGATCGCCTGGCGCAACCTGCTCCGCAATAAGGCGTACGCAGCCATCAATGTCGTAGGGCTTTCCCTGGGCATCGCCTGCGCCATCCTCATTTTTACCCTAATAACTTTTCACCTTGGTTTCGACGACTTCCATCATGACAGTTCGCGTATCTACCGTATCACCACCGAATTCCATGACGAAAAGATAGATTATAACGCCGCCGTACCCCAGCCGCTGGGCAAGGCATTTCGTAACGACTACTCCTTCGCCGAACAGACGGCCCGTATAGTAGCATGGCATGACAACCTCATCACGGTCATGGATGGGAAGGAAATGAAAAAATTCAAGGAAGAGAAAGGCATAGCCTATACCGAATCCGGCTTCTTCGACATCTTCAATTACCCCCTTGTACAGGGCGATAAACGCACAGCCCTCCTCCATCCCAATTCCGCGCTCATCACGGAAGATATCGCCAAAAAATACTATGGCAACGAAGATCCTATCGGCAAGACCTTCCGGGTAGACAACAAGCTTGATTTCACCGTCACCGGCGTGCTCAGGGACTTTCCGGCCAACACAGACCGGAAACAGGAAATATATGTATCCTATGACAACCTGCATGACAGGTTTCCCTGGTTCGGCAGCGACAGCAGTTGGGACGATGTCTACAGCGGGTCCATGTGCTACGTTCGCCTGAAACCCTCTGTCACTTCTGCACAGGTTAACAAGATCTTTCCACAGTTCAGCAAAAAATACTTCGATAGCAGGAACGCCAGGATCTATCAGTTCAAGCTCCAGCCCCTCTCCGACATCCATTTCAATAAGGATTATGGCGGCTACGTAGATAAAAAATATCTTTGGGCGCTGGGTCTCATCGGTCTTTTCCTTATCGTGACAGCCTGCGTCAACTTCGTCAACCTCGCCACCGCGCAGGCCCTCAATCGCAGTAAGGAAGTAGGTATACGCAAGGTACTGGGAAGTCTACGCACACAGCTCTTCTGGCAATTCATCGCCGAGACGACCCTCATCACCTGTACAGCCCTCCTGCTGGCCTACGGCATGGCCAGCCTGTCCCTGCCCTTATTGAACCAGTTGTTAAAGTCCAGGATGGAGCTGCACCTGCTCCACAGCCCCTGGCTTGCCACCTTCCTCGTGCTGCTTACCATTCTGGTCATCTTTTTCTCCGGGTCCTATCCCGGACTCGTACTGGCTCGCTTTCAACCCATCCTCGCGCTGAGGAACAAGATATCGCAGGCCAGTGTGGGAGGATTTTCTCTCCGCCGTATCCTGGTCGTCACCCAGTTTACCATCTGCCAGATGCTGATCATCGGCGCCATCGTCATCGGCGGCCAGATGTATTATTCGAAAAGCATCGACCTGGGTTTCAACAAGGATGCCATCGTCACGCTCCCTATTCCCATCCAGGATAAGACCAAAATGAATACCCTGCGGGATCAGGTCGCGGCCATTCCCGGCGTGGAAAAGCTCACCCTCTGTCATCAACCTCCCGCCTCCGGTAGTAATAACAACACCAATATACGGTATGAGAACAAGTCGGAGGACGAACACTGGTATATCAATACGAAGAGCGCCGATGACCAGTACATGAAAACCTTTGGCCTGCAGTTGGTGGCCGGACGAAATTTCTATCCCTCCGACACTACCCGCGAATTCGTCGTCAACGAAACTGTCGCCCAAAAGCTGGGCCTCACCCCCCAACAGGTGCTTGGACATCGTATAGCTATCAATGGGAGCACTGCCGGATTGCCTATCGTAGGCGTCGTAAAGGATTTTCACAATTACTCCCTCCACAACAAGATCGCACCCATCTGTATCATGCCCGATTACAATGAATACAGCAGCCTTAGCATAAAGCTCAACATGCGGAATACACATGCAGCCCTGGCGTCTTTCGAAAAGATATGGAACAGCACTTATCCCGAATACTTCTACTCCTATCAATTCCTGGACGAGCACATCGCCGAGTTTTATGAAATGGACAAGATCATGCTCATCCTCGTGGAAGTCTTCTCCGGCATCGCCATCTTCATCGGCTGTCTGGGTCTGTACGGCCTGGTCTCCTTCATGGCTCTGCGCAGGACAAAAGAGATCGGCGTAAGAAAAGTGCTGGGCGCGGGTATCCACAACATACTCTGGCTCTTTGGAAAAGAGTTTGCCCGTCTGCTGCTCATTGCTTTTGTCATCGCAGCCCCCCTGGCCTGGTGGATTATGCACCTGTATCTAAGGGACTTCGAGTACAGGATAACCATCGGTCCCGGCGTATTTCTCCTGGCCATTTTTTTCACATTCCTGATCGCTGCACTGACGGTAGGCTACCGGTCCATACGTTCGGCCCTGGCCAACCCCGTAAAGAGTTTGCGAACAGAATAAACTATCCGCCATGTTCAAAAGTTATTTCAAGATCGCCTGGCGCAACCTGCAAAAGAACAAGCTCTATACCTTTGTCAATATCTCAGGTCTCACCGTCGGCATCGTCAGCTGTATCCTCATCGGCCTGTACATCTCACAGGAGCTGAGCTACGATAAATTTCACGATAACGCAGACAGGATCGCCCGGGTTACCATGCAATATACTTCCGGCGGTGCTCTACAGACCGCAGCCACTACAGGCACAAAGGTAGGCCCACAGCTGCAACGTACTTTCCCCGCAATTACCGCTTTTACGAGAACCGCTAAATACGGGAGCATCCTGGCTGTGGACGATAAACTATTCAATGAACCCGATTTTTTATTCGCCGACTCCGCCTTCTTCCGGATCTTCACTTTCCCCCTGATCAAGGGTGATCCGGCCACCGCTCTCAACGCCCCTTATACAATGGTGATCACCGAAAGCACGGCAAAAAAATACTTTGGCAACAACGACCCCATCGGGAAGACCGTAAAGATCAATAACGGCAGGAACTATACCATCACCGGCATCGCAAAGGACGCCCCGGAAAACTCACAGATACGATTTAACTGCGTTGCCTCTTTTTCGTCCTTTTATGCTTCCCACTCGGAAATATGGTGGACAGCCAACTATATCACCTATCTCCTGCTCGCTCATCCACAGGACCTGCAGCCCGTGCAGCGACAGGTCACCGCCTATATGGCGACGGACAAGATCCGGCAGGAAACAAGATTGGAAGAACAGCAAACAGATCTCTCTTTCAACCTGGAGCCGCTTACCTGGGTACACCTCCATTCTCCGCTGGCCGGACTGGAACCCAATGGAAGCATCACGTATGTCTATATCCTTGGCGCCATCGCCGTACTTATCCTCGTCATCGCCTGTGTAAATTATACCAACCTGGCCACCGCACAGGCACAAGGCAGAACAGGAGAGATCAGCATCCGGAAGGTGCTGGGCGCGGGAAAAGGACAGCTCTTCCGGCAATACCTGGGGGAATCCCTGATGCTTACGATCATCGCACTGCTGCTCGCCGTCTTCATCAGCATCCAGCTCCTTCCCCTGTTCAATCAGATAACAAATAAATCCCTCTCCTCTGCCGGCCTGCTCCGGCCCATGCCTGTCTTATTCCTTATCTCCCTCGGCGTGGCCGTCAGTCTCCTGGCAGGCGCTTATCCCGCATTTGTCCTGTCCAACATCCGGCTCATGAACATACTCCGGTCAGGTTTCAGACTCTCCTCTTCGGGAGGCAATCTCCGCAAGTCGCTGATCATCGTCCAGTTCGTCATTTCCGTCTTTCTCATGATATCCACCCTGGTCATTTTACAGCAGCTGTCCTTTATACAGAACAAAAAGCTGGGCTTTGACAAAGACCATGTCCTCGTATTACCCGTCAGCGGAGAGATCCACAATAACTATGATGCCGTCAAAGCCGCCATCAGACAAGCCCCCCAGGTCATAAACGCAGCAGGCGCCTCCGGAACCCCCACCTATGTACAATGGACAGACGGACTTACTGCCACCACCGAAACAGGAAAAAAGAACTTCTCCATAAAGGCCATTCCCTGCGACGCGGACTTTGTAAAGACCCTGGGTATACAGATCATCGCAGGCGGGAACTTCAAGCCCGCCGATATGCACCTGATGGATACCTCGGATAATTATAAGCATTTCCAGAACAGCTTTATGCTCAACGAATCCGCCGTAAAAGCCCTGGGATGGACACCGGAACAGGCCATCGGTAAGACAGTGGTAAAGGGCAATCCCGGCATCATCAGGGCCGTGATAAAGGATTTTCATTTCTCCTCCATGCACGAAGCCATCAGCCCGCTGGTACTCTTCCAGGACACGCAATGGATCGACAGGATGTATATAAAGGTCTCCGGGAAGAACCTCCCCGCAACCATCGCTCATCTGCAAACTATCTGGAAGGATTATGCGCCCCACCGTCCCTTCGAATATCACTTTCTCGATGAAGATTACAACGCCCTGTACAAGACAGAGACCCGCACAGGCCAGCTCTTCGGCACTTTCGCCGTCACAGCCATCCTGCTCGCCTGCCTCGGCCTGTTTGCTCTGGCAGCCTTCACCACAGCCCGGCGGACAAAAGAAATAGGCATCCGTAAAGTACTGGGCGCTTCGCTCTCCAGCCTGGCAGGCCTGATCTCAAAAGATTTTCTCAAGCTCGTAGCCATTGCAGCCCTCATTGCCCTCCCGCTCTCCTGGTGGGCCATGGACAGCTGGCTGCGGGGCTTTATCTATCACATCGCCTTATCCTGGTGGATGTTTGCCGCCATAGTGCTGCTGGCCCTGCTGATAGCGCTCATCACCGTGAGCTTCCAGGCCATCCGGGCAGGGATGGTAAACCCGGTAAAAAGTTTAAGATCCGAATAAATCTAAAAATAAACGTCATGTTAAAAAATCATCTCCATCTCGCCATACGCAACCTGTTCAAACGAAAGGGATATTCGTTACTGAACATCCTCGGTCTGGCCATCGGCATCACCTGCTGCCTGCTGATCTTTCAACATGTCGCTCACGAACGAAGCTATGAACGCTTCAACGCCAACGCCGGCCAGGTGTATCGCTTGCGCCTGGACGCATGGCAAAAAGGTAAGCTGGCCTGGCAGTCCGCCACCGTCTTCCCCGCCATCGCCCCCACGATGAAACAGGAATTTCCCGAAGTAGAAGACTACTGCCGGCTCATCGACGCCAACTTCCTGCTGTCGAATGACGCAGGCCGCGTAAAGATCCGGGAGACCCAGGGGTATTTCGCCGATCCATCCAGCCTCAACATACTTGGCATCACCCTCGTAAAAGGCAACCCCGCCAAGGCCCTGGATGGTCCCAATAAGATCATCCTCTCCCAATCCATGGCCAGAAAATATTTCGGCACGGACGATCCAATGGGAAAAAGACTCGTAGCAAGAGATCAGAACAACGCCAGCCTGGAAGTCACCGGCGTCTACAAAGACTATCCCGCCAGCTCCCATCTCGTCCTCCATCATCTGATCTCCTACGCGACGCTCGACGAACAGATCAGACAGGGCGGCGACTCCTCCCGCCCCGCAGAAACTTCCTGGGGCTGGTACGATTTCTACGCCTATGTCAAATTAAAACCCGGCGCAGACTGGAAAGCCCTCCAGGCAAAATTGTCCGCCTTCGC